>ERZ777003.84-NODE-84-length-178766-cov-15.189009_pt1 | contig 178766 bp, 151 predicted proteins | sample MGYA00374956_ERZ777003 | MGnify/ENA primary metagenome ERZ777003 (study PRJEB29302, sample SAMN06268252) | bioreactor metagenome | isolation source: Joint BioEnergy Institute, California, USA | place: USA:Joint BioEnergy Institute, California, USA | collected... | reverse complement strand
TTGCCGACGCCCGGCTCACCGATGAGCACCGGGTTGTTCTTCGTCCGGCGCGACAAGACCTGCATCACGCGGCGAATCTCCTCGTCACGCCCGATGACGGGGTCGACCTTTCCCTTGCGGGCCGCGTCCGTCAGATCGCGACAATACCTCTCGAGCGCGAGGAACTTCCCTTCGGGATCGCGATCCGTGACGCGCTGAGCCCCGCGGACCGCCGCGAGCGCCTGGAGGAGCTTGTCGTATCGAACGCCGGCGGCGTCGAGCTCCGACTGCGCCTCGCGATCGTGCTTCGCCAGCGCGAGCAGGAAGTGCTCGACGGAGACGAAATCGTCCTTGAGCGTCTTCGCCTCGTCCTCGGCGCGGCGGAGCAGCTCCATCGTCCGGCGGGACAAGGTCGGCTCCGCTCCGCCGCTCACGCGCGGGAGCTTGTCGAGGTACGCCTCGACCTTGCGCACGAGCGTCTCGGGATCCCCTCCCGCCTTCTGGAGCAACGGGAGAGCGATGCCTCCTTCTTGTTCGAGCATCGCGAGCACGAGGTGCTCGGGAACGATCTCCGGGTTGCCGCGACGGCTCGCGAGATCCGCAGCGGAGCGGATCGCCTCCTGGCTCTTGGTCGTCATCCGATCGGGACGCATGCACTCTCTCCCTTCTCAGCCGCTGCAAGCGCGAGCAAACGCGCGCGCATCCGGCTCTCGCGGCGGCGACGGGTCAGGCGTCGCCAAAGCGCACGTTAATCACGGGCACAAGGGCTGCAACGGCCCAAGCTCCCCGTTCCGATCGGAACGCCCCGCCGCGAATCGCGAGCGCGACGGGGCCCGGCCCACCGAAGAGGCGCGGCCCCCGAGACGAGCGGGACGAGCCTCGCGTGAGGCTCCCGTCAGATGTCGAGATTGCGCACGTTGAGCGCGTTCTTCTCGATGAACTCGCGACGCGGCTCGACCTGATCACCCATGAGGATGGTGAAGACCTGGTCGGTCTGGACGGCGTCGTCGAGGCGCACCTGCAGCATGACGCGGGCGTTCGGGTCGAGCGTCGTCTCCCAGAGCTGCTCCGGGTTCATCTCGCCGAGACCCTTGTAGCGCTGGATGTTCCACCCCTTGCGCCCGCGGGTCTCGATGAAGTCCCACAGAGCGTCGGCGTCCTCGATCTCCGTCTCCTTCGCCTCCTTCGCCTCCTCGCCGGACTCGGCCGAGCCCTTCAGCGTCGAGGCGAAGTAGGGCGCAGGTCCCATCGATCGGACGTCGAGCTCGATCGAGTAGAGCTCCTCGTACTCGGCCGACTCGACCAAGTTCCAGTCGATCGTCACCTCGCGCGCGGCCGAGCCCGGGCGAGGACGCACCGTGATCGTCGCCGAGCCGTGCTCCGTCTCCCACCCGATGTCGATCGTGAGCGGGAAGATGTCCGGGTACTTCCTCTCGAGGAGCGCCCGAATCGCCGGGACGGCCTGCTCCACCTTCTTGCGATCGCGGATTTCGTTCTTGCCGATGCAGCTCGCGCGGAGGACCGCCGAGACGATCTTCGCATCGGCCCGCCGATCGATCTTGGCGAGCGCCTTGCGGAACATCCGGAGGCGCTCGGCGAGGTGGAAGAGCGGCTTGCCCGACAGCGGCGGGCCCTTCGAGGCGCGCACGACGAGGCCTTCCACGCCTTGCTCGAGGAAGAAGCGATCGAGAGCGGCCTGGTCCTTCATGTAGAGGGACTTCTTGCCCTTCCACACGCGGTAGAGCGGGGGCTGGGCGATGTAGAGGTAGCCCTTCTCCACCAGCTCCGGCATCTGCCGATAGAAGAACGTCAGGAGCAGCGTGCGAATGTGGCTGCCGTCGACGTCGGCGTCGGTCATCAGGACGATGTGGTGGTAGCGGAGCTTCGAGATGTCGAAGCTGCCGCCCTGCTCGGGATTGCCGATGCCACACCCGAGCGCCGTGATGAGCGTGCCGATCTCCGCCGAGGACAGCATCTTGTCGAGGCGTGCACGCTCGACGTTCAGGATCTTTCCGCGGAGCGGGAGGATCGCCTGGAACTTGCGGTCGCGCCCCTGCTTCGCCGAGCCGCCCGCGCTGTCTCCCTCGACGATGTAGATCTCGCTCGTCGCGGGGTCACGGCTCTGGCAGTCGGCGAGCTTGCCCGAAAGGCTCGTGTAATCCATCGAGCCCTTGCGCACGACCTCGCGCGCCTTCCTCGCGGCCTCACGAGCCTTCGCGGCGAGGATCGCTTTTTCGACGATCTTGCGCGCGGTCGACGGGTTCTCCTCGAAGAACTGACCGAGCTTGTCGACGACGACGTTCTCCACGACCGTCTTCGCCTCGCTCGTGACGAGCTTGTCCTTCGTCTGCGAAGAGAACGACGGATCCGGCAGCTTGACGCTGACGACCGCGGTGAGGCCCTCGCGGATGTCCTCTCCCGAGAGCCCGTTCTTGACGTCCTTGAAGAGGTTCGCGCTCGTTCCGTAGTTGTTGAAGACGCGGGTGAGGGCCGCCTTGAACCCCGTGAGGTGCGTGCCGCCGTCCTTGTTGTGGATGTTGTTCGTGTACGCGAAGATCTGCTCCACGTAGGTCGAGTTCCACTGGAGCGCGACCTCGACGACGATCGGTGAGCCCGACTCGGACGGCACCTCCGACATGATGTGCACGACCTTGTCGTGCACGGGCTCCTTCGTCTTGTTGAGGTGCTCGACGAACTCGCGAATGCCGCCCTTGTACTCGAAGACCTCCTTGCGGCCCTCGCCACGCTCGTCCGTGAGCGTGATGACGAAGCCGGCGTTCAAGAACGACAGCTCTCGCAGGCGGCTCGCCAGGATGTCGTAGCTGTACTCGCAAACCGTGAAGATCTGCGGGTCCGGCTTGAACGAGACCTTCGTGCCCGTCTTGTCGGTGTCGCCGATGACGGCGAGCGGCGCGACCGGCACTCCGCGCCGGTACTCCTGGAAGTAGACGTGGCCCTCCCGCTTGATCTCGACCTTGAGCCACTCGCTCACGGCGTTCACCGCGCTCACGCCGACGCCGTGGAGCCCGGCCGAGACCTTGTAGCTCGAGTGATCGAACTTTCCGCCGGCGTGGAGGACCGTCATGACGACCTCCGCCGCGCTGATCTCCTTCCCGAGCTTCTTGCTCATCTCGGCGTGGATGCCGACGGGGATGCCGCGACCGTTGTCCTCGACCGTGATCGAGCCGTCGAAGTGGATCGTGACATCCATGCGGGTGCAGTACCCGCCGAGATGCTCGTCGACCGCGTTGTCGACGACCTCCCAGACCAAGTGATGCAAGCCGGAGCCGTCATGGACGTCTCCGATGTACATGCCGGGGCGCTTGCGTACGGCTTCGAGGCCCTCGAGGACGGTGATGCTCTCGCTGCCGTAGTTGGACGGGGGCTGCGACTCGCGCGGGACGCTAACGTCGGTCGTCATGGTGGGTCGATGCGTCTTTCGTGGTCGCGAGACGGAAGATCTCCGTTTGTTTCGCGACGAAGAATCGGGATTGAGCGGACGGTAGAGAGACTCTCCGGAAGTGACCGGGCTCGATGGGCCGAATCCGCACGAAACCCGAGAGCCAGAGTATACGTTCGGGGCCGTCGAACCGCAAGCTCAAACGCGAGCGTTTGCCGCCAAATATCAGGCACTTAGACGATCTGTCGAACCGCCGGGCCGCACGAAATTTCGCCCGCCCGAGCAGCCTCATCCATGGCCTGCGATCCGGCCGAAATGAGGCACGGGATCGAGCCTCGCGGAGGACGTGATCCTGCCCCTCATTCTCGTCGAGAAACTCGCGACACTTCGCCGCCGCGGATCTCGAAATCGACACGCGAAGCGACCTCGCCCGTGTCGATCAGCTCCGGGCGCGTCGTGGTGAGAAGGACCTGCCCTTCCTGCGCCCGAAGGAACGAAAAGAGTGCCGCCGTTCGCTCGCGATCGAGCTCACTCGATACGTCGTCGAGGAGCAGGATCGGACGAACCCCTCGGGCCGAGCCGATGACGTCGATCTCCGCAGACTTCAACGACAGCGTCACAGCGCGATGCTGTCCCTGCGAAGCGAAGCCTCGCACCGGGCGACCGGAGATCTTGATGACGAGATCGTCTCGATGAGGACCTACGGTCGCGCTTCCTCTCCGGAGGTCGGCCGCCCTGCAACGCTCGAGCTCTCTCGAGAACGTGTCCTCGTCTCGAGGCGCGCCTGCGACGTACTCGATCTCGAGTCGAAGATCCGGAGCAGCGATCTTCTGGAACGCGTCCTTGGCTCCGGCGGCGAGCAGAGCTCCGGCGCGAGCGCGAGACTCCATCACGGCGAGACCGTGCCGGACACAGAGCATCTCCCAATCGGAGAGCTCGGGAGCCGAGACGCCTCGAGCCTCGAGCGTCCGCTGACGCGAGCGAAGCGCCTTCGTGTAGCTCTCGAGCTCTGCCATGGACGAAGGCTCGAGGTAGAGCGCCGTACGGTCGAGCAAACGCCTGCGCTCGGAGCTCGCGCCCATCGACAGAGCGATCTCTCCCGGATGAAAGACGACCATCGGGCACTTCACGGCGTAGGCCGAGAGCGTCGGAGGGCGCTTCTCGTCGATGCGAACGATCCTCGCCCCGGAGCGAAGCCCGACGGATTGCACGCGCGACGATCCGTCCTCGACTACGCGAGCGCGGACGCTCGCGAGCTCCCCGCCGAACGTCACGAGGTCGTCCAGCTTCGAGGGACGAAAGCTCTTCGACGTTCCGACGACGTAGATCGCCTCGAGCAGGTTCGTCTTTCCCTGCCCGTTGTCACCCGAGATGACGTTGAATCGCTCTCCGAGGTCGATGTCGACGTGCAGGAGGTTGCGGAAACCTCGAACCTGCACGTTCTCCACTCGAAGAGGACTCACCGGTCCTTCCTAGCGCGCGGAGACAGGCTCGCCCTGCGCGAACGACGAAGGCATCCGTGGACGAGGCATGCGCTCAGATGCGCATCGGCATGATGACCGCGAGGAAATCGCTCGACGACGCCGACGCACATGCCGGACGGAGAACGGCGGGATCGAGCTCACCAGAGAGCCCGATCGAGACCTCGTCGGTCGAGATCGCGCCGAGGACGTCGAGGAAGTACTTCGCGTTGAATCCGATGCTCATGTCCGGCCCCGAGTACTCGACCGGGACCTCGTCGAAGCCGTCGCCGCTCTCCGGGGACTCGCTCGTGATGCGCATCGAGCCCTTCGTCAGAGAGAGCTTCACCCCACCGGTGCGCTCGCTCGCGGCCACGGACACGGCCTTGAGCGCATCCGAGAGCGAGACACGAGGCGCTCGGACCTGCTTCTCGGTCGATTGCGGGATGACCTGCGCGTAGGGGGGAAACTGCGCGTCGACGAGCTTCACGCTGAACGTCGTGCCTGCTCCCTGGAAGAATGCGCTCGAGCCGCTCTGCGTGATGAGGAGCTCCGGCTTCTTGTCGCCCGACGCATCCGCGAGCATCTCGTCGCAAAGGCGGCGAAGCTCGTGGATGGCCTTCAGCGGAATGAGCATCGTCGCCGAAGCCTGGCGGCCGGTCACCTTCACGTCGATCTTCGAGAGCCGGTGACCGTCGGTCGTGACCATCCGAACGACGTCGCCCTCCCACTCGAAGAGGGCGCTGTTCAGGTGCGCGCGCGTTTCGTCCGTCGAGATCGAAAAATGCGTCTTCGCGATCAGCTCGGAGAGCACGTCGACGGCAAGCGCGAGAGTGGGAGCCCCTTCCGCAGGCTGAGGCAGGGGAGGGAAGTCGTCCCCCGGCATGCCGCGCAACGTGTAACGGCGAGCAGTGCCGCTGGCCTTGATCGTCGTCGTCGCGTTGTCTTGCGACGAGATGACCACCGGGCCGTCCGGCATCATCTTCACTCGCTCGAAGAGGTCCTTCGCCGACACCGCTACGCTGCCCGGCTTCTTGATGTCGGCCGAAACTCGGCCCATCAGCGCGAGGTACAGGTCCGTTGCGGCGAGGCGCAGCGAGTTGGACCCGTCGACGGCGAGGAGCACGTTCGCGAGGACCGGCATCGTGCTCTTTCGTTCGGCGACCCCCTGCATGCGAGCGACGATCTTCAGAAGGTCCTTCTTCGCGACGGTGAGCTCCATCTCGTGACTATCGCCTCAGGGGGTAAGGGGGCACCCGCCAAGTGCCGTGAATCTCTGATGTCGTCAAGGGTGCCCGGACGGCCTGTCACTCGACGCCTTGCGGTTCGCGAGCCTGCTCTCTCGATGTCGGAGAGGGAAGGAGAAAGTAAAAGATTAACTTACCGTAGAGCTAGAGCCTGTGGATACCGGGGATAGACGCGGATCCTTAGCAATTCCGAAGATGTAGCTCTCCTTGGGGATGGGGATGATGGAGGGAGGAAGCTCCGGCGGGACCGTGGACGAATTTGTCCCGAACGATTTCCTCACCCAATCCCACCCTCTTCCCCCAGGGCTCTCCGGCGGGTTCTTCACAGTCCCGATAGAGATGGTGTCCGGAGCTCGAGGGCTCAGCTCCGCTTTGCCTTTCTCGGACGGAGCCGCGTCTCGGACCAGAACGTCCGCGCGAGCTCGTCGATGAGCTCTCTACGGGCGCGCTCGTAGGTCTTGGGGCCGACGTCCCCGGCGCGATGCGCCCGCTCGAGCTCCTCCAGCTCTTCCAAGAGCTTCGTGCGCTCAGCCTTCCGGTCTCGCTTCGCGGGCTTCCTCGTGCCGAGGACGAGCCCGATGAGCACGCCCCCCGCCGAGAGGATCGTCGCGACGACCTTCCCCGGACCCTCGGTCGGCAAGCCTCTGATGATGACGGTCACTTTGTTCAGGGCCGGCTCTTCCCTCCGGAACGTTCGCTCGGTGACGAGCGCTCTCTGTCCTTGCCCGTCGTTCGTCGATTGGGGGGCAGGGAAGCCCGGAACGTCCAGCGTCATGCCTTTCGACGCAGGAGCAATCACGCGTGACGTGGCCATCCGCGGCGGCATCCCGACGTCGAACTGGACCTCGTCCTCTCCCGAATAAGGTAGCTGCCAGCGGAACTCGACCACGTGCTGTCCCGGGCCGAACGTGCCTCGGACGCGGGCTCCCTTCTTGGGGACGGCATCGACGCCGACGTCGCTCATCCCTTGCTGGGAAGTGAACGCACTGAAGTCTTCCGGGAGCGGAATGACGAAGTCCTTCGGGACCCAGGCGTTCCTCCCGACGTTGTAGAGCTTGAACGCCTGATGCACCTGGATGCGGTCGTCCTTCACCTCCGCGTAGACGACCGACTGCGTGACGACGAGGGCCGACTCGATGTCTTCGACGACCGGATAGACGTGGAGGAGCGCCTTCATCCCCGCGTTCTCGGGGAGTCGGAACGGCATCATCGAGAACGTCGCGCCGCCGGTGACGACCATCGGCCGATACGCGACGCTGCTTCCGGTATCGAGGTGCTCGACCCTCGCCACCCCCTTTTCGTTCGTGGTGACCGTGACCCTCTTTCGGCTCTCTCCTTTGGCCACGGAGTTGTAGAGGATCCCGAGCGTCACCGGCGTCTGCGGCAGCGGATTTCCGGACGGATCGGCCACGTGGATTTCGAGCGTTCCTGCCGGGAGCGACGCGTCTTCGACGGCGCCGTCTTCGGGGACCTGGAACAGCCCGTCGCCTCCGTGTGCACCCGTCCCGTGCGGATCGTGTCGATGCGGATCGACGGCATGCGGATCCTCGTGAGGATTCGTGCTCGCTCCGGCGTCCCCCTCGTCGTTCGTTCGGACCGTCGTTCCCGCATCGATGGCCGGAGCCATCGTCGACGTCTCGCGTGCTCGAGCCCTTCCGTCCGTCGTGCTGTTTTGTCCGTCGGCGCTCTCCGTCGCGGAGACCGGCGTGTTCGGCGGAGAGATCGCGCCTGCATCCTCCGCCGAGGCGGGGGCTGATCCGAATGCGAGCGTGATGGCGAGCGCCGCGCCTCCGAGCCACGGCTCACTTCTCATTCGAGCCCTCCGCACGTTCGCTCTCCTCGGCCGGCGCCTGCTCGGGCTCGGCCGTACGAGGCTCCTCGGGGACGAGCCTCTCCGCGCACTCCTTGCAGAACTTCGCGTCGGATTCGTTCGATGCCTTGCACTTCGGACAGGTGATTCTCTCCGGTTTCCGTTCGACCGAAGGCTCCTTCTCCGTCGTCGAACCCGTCGGCTCGGGCGGGACGTACCCTCGATAGCCGAGATCGACGAGCCCTGCCTTCATGAGATGCGCCAGTGCGAGCTCCTCGGCTCGCACCCGGTGCGGCGCGAGCTCGTCGTCGATTCGCTTCAGCACGGTCTTCAGCTCGGCCCGGTAGGTCGCCGCGATTTGCTCGAAGTCCTCGTCGTCGAGCTTGCCGAGGCTCCGCTCGTTCTCGAGGTCCTTCAGCGCACGGAGGAGCATCTTCTTCCGCGCGGCGAGCGCATCCACGCCCTGCGCTGCCATGTCGAGCGCTTCGAGCTCCGGAGGCAATGGCGCGTCTCCGGTGAGCACGCGCAGGCTCGCCCAGAGCAGCGCGATGACGCCGAGAAGAACGCCCGCCGCGACGACGAGGATGCTCGTCGCCGGACCGACGAGGATCGCGACGACGGCTGCGATCGTGACGGTGACGATCGGCAGCCCGATCGCGAAGCCTTTCGCGAGGCGCTGCTCCTCGCTCGACGTGGGAGGCGTGATCGCCGGATCAGTCATCGAGGTCCCTCAGCTCGTCGTCGATGCGATCGTCGTAGGCATCGCGATCGTTCGGCGCCCCGTCGTCCTTCTCCTTCGCCCCCTTCTTCTTCTCTGCCGCCGTCGATTCGTTCGCGCGCCATCGTCGAAGCACGAACGCCAAACCCACGCCCGCGCCGGCGATCGCCACGAGCGGCGCGACGTAGATGGCCTTCATCCCTCCCTTGTCGGGCGGAATGGCCAGCGCCGCGGTGCCGTACTCGGCGGTGTAGTCGTCGATGATCTGCTGCGGGGTGTCCCCTCTCGCGAGCCGCATGCGTAGCCGTTCGCGCGTCTGGTCGGCCGTCGAGCACGCGCACGTGGAGAGAAGCTCGCGCGGGCACGTCCCGCACATGCAGCGGAGCGCGTTGAAGACCGCTTTCTCCTTGGGATCGTCGACCTGTACGCTCCCGGCGTGTTGCGTGGCCGTGGCCTGCGCGAAGGCGGGGACCGGGAGCAGCGCGAGGACGACGCCGATCGTGACGCTGGTGGCGACGGCGGCCGTGCCGCGAGCGTATCGCCAAGCTCTCGATTCCTTCGGATCGAGCTCCGGCCACATGCAGACGAAGCTCCCGAAGACGAGGATGAGCGCCCCGAACCATATCCACCCGACGAGCGGGTTGAGGTGGATCTGCAGTGACGCGGACTTCGTCTCCGGGTTGATGTTGCCGACGACCAGATAGAGGTCGTCTCGGATCGAGTGGAGCATCGCCACCTCGGTGGTCGGCGACTCCGGCATCTTCTTGTAGATGAACTTCGCCGGAGAGAGACGGCCGATCTCCTTGCCGTTCTCGTGCACCTTCACGTCCGCGAAGATCATGCGCTTGTTGTTGTCGACCTCCATGCGCGGACCGACGTACTCGAGGGTCAGTCGCTCGACGGTGTACGTCTGACCGGGCATGAGCGTCGTCTCGCGATCCACCGTCCAGGACTTCCCGGTGAATCCGAGGAACATGAGCGCGATCCCCAGATGGACGATGTATCCGCCGTACCGGCGACGTCCCGTCGGCGGGAGCGTGACCATCCAGACGGGGAAGAGCCCGAGGGCCGCGAACGGCTTGGCACCGCGCGGGATGCTCGAGAAAAAGCCCTTTCCTGCCGAGCCCGCACGGGTCTGCGCGCGATAGAGGTAGACGAACTCCTGGACGATGACCGCGACGTTGAAGACGACGAGCGAGAACCCGAGGACGGGCGTGTACGCGTTGAACGCGCGGAGCACGGCCCCGAGGACGCCTCCGTAGATGGGCTCGCTCCAGACGACCGCGGGGAACCCGAGCTTCTTGCCGAACGCGAAATGCGCGGCGACGGCGAGCAAGGCGGCGGTCGTGGGCGCGACGAACGCTCGCTTGAGCGCCTCGGGGCTCGTCTTCTTCCAACCGAAGAGCGTGCCGACGCCCATGAGGAAGAACACCGCGAGCCCGAGCGGCTGCATCCACGCGTTGTAGTAGGGCGGACCGACCGTGACCTTCTCGTCCCACAACGCCTCGCTGACCATCGGGAACGTCGTCGCCACGAGGACGAAGAGCATGATCCCGAGCAGCCCGTAGTTGTTGATGAGGAAGGTGAACTCGCGCGAGAAGATCGACTCCATGCGCGGTCGGTTCGCCGGCAGGCGGAGACCTCGGGTCATCCGGCGGAAGACGAGCTCGATGGCGGCATAGACCGCGACGCCGACGACGACCGAGAAGATCGCCACGCGCACGCTGGCGCTCATCGGGCCGACCTTGCCGGAGAGCACCCACGCGCCTGGTGCGAGCCCGGCGGTGACCACCCATCCCGCCGAGATCGCCGCGCCGCGCAGGACGTTCACGTGGGACTCCGTCCAAGCCTCGATCGGCTTTCGCACGACCACGAAGGCGGCTCCGCCGGCGAGCGCGCCGATGGCCCAGACGAGCGCGGCCGCGTCCGCGAGCTGCTTCTGGAAGCTCGCGCCCACCACGAGCGCCACGAGCCCGCACGTGCCCAAGCCGATCAGCACGGAGAGCGCCGTCGTGACCGCGCTCCGGGCTCCGGCGAGCCGCTCCTCGTTCGCGACCGAGGGCTCGAGGCTCCGGAGCTCGGGCCACCGGTAGAGGATGAGCGTCATGCAGAAGGCCGCCACCCCCGCGAGGAACCACAGGAAGTAGGCGCCGATCGACGACTGCGCGAAGGAGTGGACGCTCGCGATCGCTCCGGAGCGCGTCAGGAACGTGCCGAAGATCGTCATGAAGAACGTCAGGCAGATGAGGAAGACGTTCCAGACCTTCAGCATGCCGCGGCGCTCCTGGATCATGACCGAGTGCACGTAGGCCGCGAGCGTGAGCATCGGCATGAACGCCGCGTTCTCGACGGGATCCCACGCCCAGTAGCCGCCCCAGCCGAGCTCCTCGTAGGCCCAGAGCATCCCGAGCGTGTTGCCGATCGCGAGGAAGAGGAGCGCGAAGATCGAGAACTTCCGGGACGCCTGGATCCACTCGACGTCGAGTCGTCCCGTCGCGAGAGCCGCGACGGCGTAGGCGAACGGGATCGAGCACCCGACGAAGCCGACATAGAGGCTCGGCGGGTGGATGATCATGTAGAAGTTCTGCAAGAGCGGGTTGAGCCCCTCGCCGTCGGGGCGTGCACCCGAGATGCTCGTCGAGAACGGGTTCGCGGCGAACACCATCAGGATGCAGAAGAAGATCACGATCCCCATCAACGTCGCGATGATGTACGGCTGGAGATCGAGGAGCTTCTTGCCCATCGAGTAGACGCACGTCCCGATGTACGCGCTCAGCAAGAAGAGCCACCACAGGAGCGATCCGTCCTGCCCTCCCCAGAGCGCCGTGAGCAGGAAGATCGTCGGCATGCTCCGGTCGGAGTAGTGCGCTACGTATCGGAGCCGGAAGTCGTGGCTGACGAACGCGTACGCGAGGCAGAGGACCGCAACGGAGATCAGCGCGACGGTGCCGTAGGCTCCGAGTCGCGCGGCCTGGAGGGTCTTGATCCTCCCCGTGGCTCCCGCCGAGAGCGAGACGGCGAACGTGTAACTTGCAACCACCATGATGGCGAGAAGCAAGGTGCTTCCGAAGAGCGGGAACGTGGACCACATCGGGGGACTCGTTTCGCGGACGGTGGAGGGGAGCGGGAGCGCCGGCCGTCATGACCGTCGCGTTCGGCGAGGAATCCGGGACCGCGAAGTCTAGCCGAGGTCCCTCTACGTGGGCCACCCACGCAGCGCTTCTTCTCGTGCAAGTTGCGTTCGCATCTCAGGCGGTCGAAGCGAAGCTGGCGATGCTTCCTCGCGCTCAGGGCGGAGAGGAAATCCGTCCCGAGACGGTCGCCATGGTTCGAATGATCGGCGGGGCGCTCTTCTTCCAGGCGGCCGCGCTTTTCTCGCGAGCGGGAGCTTCTCGCGGGAATACCGAGCCGGACGGCACCGCCGCAGCGGCGGAGCCGTCGCGGCCGAGGCGGCACGCGAGGCTCGTTTTGCTCGCCGCGCTCGGCGTCGCCCTGAACCAAGCCCTCTTCCTCGCTGGGCTGCGCGCATCGACTCCGTTCGTAGTGTCGATCCTCGGCGCGACAATCCCCGTCATGACCGCGGCCTTGGCGGTCCTCTTCCGGAAGGAGAAGGCTTCGTGGCGCACCGGCGTGGGCTTGCTGCTCGCGCTGTCGGGAGTCCTCTGGCTGATCGGCGTCGGATCGGTCGTGTCCCACGGAGCGGTGGCCGATTACGGCGCGCTGCTCGTCGCCCTCAACAGCCTCAGCTACTCGGCTTACGTCGTCTTCTCCCGAGACGTCGTCATCGAGCTCGGCTCGCTCCGGTTCATGGCGTGGATCTTCACGTATGGCGCCCTCCTGTTCGCGCCGCTGGGGCTGCCTCCGCTCGTGACGGACTGGACCTCGATCTCGGGGCGTGGCTGGGCGCTGCTCGCGTACATCGTCGTGGTCCCGACGATCCTCGCCTACGGGCTCAACGCCTGGGCTCTGGCTCGCACGACCGCGTCGGTCGTCACCATCTACATCTACCTGCAGCCGCTCATCGCCGCGCTTCTCGCGCGTATCCAGCTCGGAGACGGGATCTCGTCCCGCGCCGGCCTCGCGGCGCTTCTCATCCTCTCCGGTGTCGCCGTCACGACGCTCCGGCCGCGAGCGACGCCGCGAGGAGCTTCGGCGAGCGACGATACGCGAGAGCCCGCGAACGACGGATGAGGCTGCGCCGACCGATCACTTCGCCGCGATGGGGGTCAGGCGGTCGAGCCCTTCGGCGAGCTGCTCCGGCGTGCAGCTCGCCCACGAGATGCGGAACGACTCCGGGGCGCCGAAGAACGTGCCTGCGGCGACGAGGACGCCGGCGTCTCGGGCTCGAGCTTCGATCCGCTCGAGGAGGTCGCCTCGTCCGGGCAGGGTGACGAGCCCGAAGAGGCCTTCGCGCGGAGAGCTCCACCGAGCGTCGGGGAGCGAGCTCACCCAGCGCTCCACGATGTCGCGCTTGCCGGCGATGCGGTCTTTCGCGCGACGCGAGAGCTTTCCGATGGCCGCGAAGGCCGCGATCCCGTGGCAGGCATGGTGGAGCGGCAGGCGCACGACCGTGGCGATCGAGGCGGCCTCCGCTCCCGCGACGATCTCCTCCGGTCCGAGCACCCAGCCGAGCCGGTACATGTCGAGGCCGTAGCACTTCGTCAGGCTCGACACCGCGACGACGTTGCGTGCGAGACGACGCGCGCTCCGGCCGAAGACGCCGTCGTCGGCGAGGTCGTCGAACGCTCCGTAGACCTCGTCCACGAGCAGGTAGGCGCCGCGCGCCTCGGCGATCGCCGCGAGCTCGCGGAGGGTCGTCTCGTCGGTGCGCACGCCCGTGGGGTTGTGCAGCGTGCTCACGACGATGGCGCGCGTCCGCGGACCGACGGCGGCGGCGACGCGCTCGGGCACGACGCGGAAGCCGTCCTCCTCGCGACGCTCGAACGTACGCACGGTCGCGCCGAGTCCTTCGGCTGCGCGCGTCAGCGGCTCGTAGCCCGGCCGCTCCACGAGCACCTCGTCGCCCGGCGAGAGCATGGCCGCGTAGGCGAGGAAGATCGCGTGGGACGTCCCGAGCGCCGGCGTCACCTCCTCCGGAGCGACGGCGTTGTATCGCGCGATCGCGCGGCGGAGCTCCGGATAGGCGCCCGGATCGTCGAAGTCGATCGTGGGCTCGCCGACCTCGTCGTGCTTCACGCGCGGCACGCCGCTCGTCGCGAGATCGTAGGGGACCTTGCCGTAGAACCTCATCGCCCACGAGATGTAGCGGGTCGGGGCGAACATGCGCGGCTCCTTTCCGGTCGTGGCTCGGTCGACGCCCGGTCTATTTCTTCTCGAGCGAGAGCTTCCCTTCGCGGACCACCGCGGCCCGCGCTTCTGCGAGCGAGAGGGTTCCTTCTGCGCCGTTGCCGGAGATCTTCGCGACGAGGGTCCCCGTCAGCCCGTCGTCCGAGGGATCCTTGCGGCGGACGTTCCCGCGGATCTCTCCCTCGATGACCATGCCGTCGACGATGGCGGGCGACGCGGGCCCGGTGTCGATGGTGCCCGAGACGCGGCCGGTCTCGTCGACGGAGATCTTGAGGGTGCCCTCGCCGACGTGCTGGGTCGGGTCGTCCTTGGCTTGCCTGACCGAGGCGTAGTCCTTCGTGCTCGGGATGTAGTACGTCGCAGGCACGAGCTTGTACGTCCCTTCGTAGGAAGCCGCCTTTTGCTCGGACGCGCCGGCGTCGGCCGTGGCTGCGCTCGCCGCGGCGTCGGTCGTCGCCGAGGTGGTGGCCGCGTCCCCCGCGGGCGGGGGCGGCGCGTTCTTGTCACCCTCGCTGGACTTGGGGCAGCCCGCGAGGAAGAGCGCGCAGCCGAGCGTCATGCTCGCGATCCAGAGATCCCTCGTCATCGTCATCGTCATTCCACGTCCTTCGACCGGGACGGTCGCGCGAGGATGCGAACCGCGTATTGTCCCTCGACCTGCACGAGCTCTCCGCGTGCGATCTCGACCCCTCCGACGCGGAGGATGGCGGGATCGCCGAGCTTGCGGCCGAGCGTGATCACGTCTCCTGGAGAGAGGGCGGCCCATTGTCGCGCCTTCATCTCGACGGCGCCGAGCTCGACGCGGACGACGACGGGCGCGTCTTCGAGGACTTCGAGCGTGGGGTTGGGCTCTCCGGACATCGGCGGCTCCGTACTCGCTCCCGCGTGGGGATCGTCCGGCGCGGCCGCTCGATCCCACGGAAGAGCCTCGACGGCCCCGGTTCGTAGCACGCTCCCTTCGGAGAGAACACCGGAGAGTCCGCGCTCCGCCGTCGGCGCGACGAGCCACACGGGCCCCAGGAGCTCGCCGCTTCGGACCTCGAGCCGGACCGCGGATCGAGGAAGCACGAGCGCATCGCCGACCCGTAGGGAGCCGAGCTCGTTCCTGCCGACCTCGCACGTCGCGACGACGAGGGGAAGCGCGAGCGGAGCGTCGCCCATCGCCAGCAGCGCCTCGGTGGTCAGTCCGCTCGTGCCGCCCGTCGTCGAGAGCTCGCTCCTCGGCGCCGTCACGCGTGCGTCGTAGGCGTCCGCTCCGATCGACACGGCGAGCCACGCCGTCGCCACGCGGTGGTGGACGCCGGCGAGGTCGCGGACGAGCGCGGCGCCCGGGCCAGCCGCGACGACGCGGAGCGGGACGCCGGCATGTGCCCTTCGCAGCGCCGCGTGGAGCACCGCCGCCAGCGCGCCGGCGATCTCCGGTGGTGCGGGGCGTGACGTGTCGGTCACGCGTGGAGCGCGCTGCCGGAGGGCGCGCGCGACGAGCCCGCTCGCGAGCGCGGGCTCGACGTCGACGACGACCGCGCGGCTCATCGCCGGTGCGTCGGCGGGCGCGACGGCCACACCGATCGAGTCTCCTGGGATGCGCTCGATCTGGAGCGGAGCCACGCGAACGACGCGGATCCCGACGTCCTCGCCCACGAGCTCGGACAACGCGCCGGCGATCCGCTCGGTGTTCACCAGCGTGCGCGCGGTCTCTCGCATCTGCGCCATGCACGCGATCTCGTCACGCGAGAAGGCGGGCAGCGCAGCGTACGGAAACGGCTGCGGATGGCTCATCGAGGCTTGCGGAACGACAGCGTCCAGTGGCGATCGCTCGTCATGCTCACGCAGCCCGGCATTCCCAGCTCCGTCGCGATCGCGCCGATTTCCTCGAGCGTCAGGGCGGCCTTGAGCGAGGCGCGGAAGAGGGCGCGCTGGTGCTCCCACGACGGCCGCGCTTTCGGATCCGCCGGCTCCTGTCCGCCGTAGAGCTCCACGAGCCGGTCGACGTCGGCGTCGGTTCGAGGCCGGGCGAGGTCCCGGACGAAGACGAGCCCTCCGGGGGCGGTCACGCGCAACATCTCCGCGATCGCGCCTTTGGGCTCCGGGATGTGGTGGATGATCGAGTTCGACACCGTCGTCGCGAACGCGCCGTCGGGGTACGGCATCGCCTTCGCGTCGACCTTCTCGATCATCACGCGATTCTGGAGCTGCGCGCGAACGAGGTTCTCCTTCGCGCGCTCCAGCATGTGCTCGGCGAGGTCGATGGCGACGACGTGCACGTGCGGGGCGCGCCCGCAGAGCTCGATCGGGATGAGCGCGGTCCCCGTGCCGACGTCGAGCACGGACGGTCCGATCGGGCCCGCTGCGAGCAGGTCCTCGCAGAAGCGGGCATTCACTTCGCGATGATCCATCGCGTCGTAGTCGCGCGCCTCTTCGGGCGTATCCATGATCTCGGGCTCGAGGACTCGCTCGATCTGCTGGCTCATCGGACCGACACGATCGCCCGTTCGGCGAGCCCTTCGCAAGACAAACGCCGAGGGCGGAGTCGGCGGGGATCTGGTATTTTGCGCGGGATGAGTCGCGGTCGTTCCCATTTCCTGTCGCTCCTCCTCGCGATCGCCGTCCCCGCGGTCGCGCTCGCGCCCGTCGTCGCGGCGGGCGAGACCGCGAAGAAGCCTGCGGACGAAGGCGGAGAGAAGACCGACCGGTACGACCCCGACAACATCATCGCGATCAGCCAGTACATGGAGACGGTCGTGAAGGGGACCGAGCGCTTCGCGGCCAAGGACTACACGGGAGCGATCGACACCTTCAGGAAGGCCGTTCAGCTCGGGCCGAAGAAGGCCCTCGCCCACTACATGCTCGCGGAGGTGTACCTCCAGCAGAACAACCTCGGCGAGGCCGAGGCGGCGATCACGGCGGCGCTCGAGGCCACCGACACCAAGAAGGATCCGGCGATGCGCTCGCGCATCCTGTTCCTCGCGGCCGACATCCACGAGCGCCAGAAGCATTGGGACAAGGCGAAGGCCGCCTGGCAGGCCTACGCCGAGCACAACGCGAAGTTCGCCGACGCCGGGCATCCGCAGACGAGCGTGGAGCGGCTGAAGGTGATCCAGAGGATGATCGAGCTCGAGAAGGCGTACGCCGGCGTGCGGGAGCGGATCGCGGCGGAGAAGACGAAGGACGCGGGGAAGAGCACGCCGAAGAAGTAGGCGCTCGCTCGGGCACGCGGACGCGTCGCTTCCGCGCTAGACGAGCGCGCGTGCGTGCCGCGGTCGCTCGTGCCGCTGTCGCGTACGTGCGGGACGTCCGCCGCGCGGCGTGACGCATGCGCGCTCGTGGTTTGCGCATTGCTTCGACCTCCCCGTCGGAGGTGGAGCCATGCACGCGTGCAAGCACGCGAGGCGAGCCATCGGCGCGATCCTCGTCGGAGCCCTCGGCGTGACCGCCTGTGCGCACGACACTTCCGACACACGGCGCGAGCGCACGGCGTCGCGCGCCGAGCCGATCATCGGCGGCGCAGTGTCCGGTGCGGAGCAGGACGCCGTGGTCCTCCTGACCATGTACGCCGGCGATCACCTCAGCCAGCGCTGCACGGGGACGCTCGTCGCTCCGAACCTCGTGCTCACGGCGCGGCATTGCACGACGTTCAGCGAGGACACGAGCATCCAGTGCAACTCGGACGGCACGTCGAACGCGGGCGGGCTCTTCAAGGAGGACCGCGATCCGACGCAGATGTTCGTCTACACGGGCGCGGACGCCGCTGCGAGGGCGGACGTCCGCGGGCCGGCCGCCGCTCGCGGCACGCGGCTCGTCTACGACGAGAACGCGAAGACCATGTGCGGCGGCGACGTCGCGTTCATCGTCCTGGATCGCCGCATCGCGAACGCGAAGACCGCTCCGATCCGGCTCGACCGCAATGCGCGCGTCGGAGAGACGCTCACGCTCGTCGGCTACGGCGTGACGGAAGAGGGCAAGGTCCCGGACGTCCGCCTCGTCCGCGACTCGACGGTCACGGACGTCGGACCGAGCGCGCGCTACGGTCTGACCGTCAGCGAGTACACGATCGGAGAGGGACACTGCCGCGGCGACAGCGGCGGTCCCGCGTTCGATGCCAGCGGCGCCGTCATCGGCGTTCTGTCGCGTGGCGGCGGCGGCTCGACACCCACGCCCGAGCTCGCGCAGGGCTGCGTGGGCCCCGACGCGGTCAGCATCCACACGAACCTGCACACGATGCGCGCGCTCGTCGCTCGGGCCTTCGAGCTCTCGGGCAACCGGCTCGACGCCCCGCCACCCGTGCCGAGCGATACCGTGGTCGCTCCGAGCGCGCACGAGGACTACGAGCCTCCGAAGGAGCGGGGCGGCGACGTCGAGGAGGAGGAGCACGTCGAGCCTCCGGCCGGGCAGGAACGCCATCCGGTCGACTCCGGGTGCCACTCGTCGTCTCGGTCCGAGCTGCCCGACGAGGCCATCCTTGCGCTCGTGGCCCTGGTCTTCCTCTCGGCCCGAGCACGTCGCCACTCCTGAGCAGCCCGACGAGCCAGATTCGAATCGCCCGGCACGCACGTCTCCGGGCTCGCCGGCGTCGGAGACCGCGCACATCCCGCTGAACTGTGCGAGCACGTAGCGGGTCGGCCCACGACGAGGGCCTCCGAATTTTGCGCAGATTGCGCAACGTTACGGACGCCTACATTGCCCTCGATGGATCGCTCGTTCCGGCGAACCACCCCTGCGGGAGCACGGAAATCCACTCCAGCCGCAAAATTACGCTCTGGTAGAACGCTTGCAGTGGCCCGCGGTCGTGGGTCGCTATCAACTCCTCGGGGCTCTCTCTCTCCTCTCCATCTCCTCGCTGGTCGTGGCGTGCGATTCGATCGAGCTCGATTCGTCGCGGCTTCGGCCTCGCTACTCGAGCGCCGTCGTCGATCAAGCGCGAGCCGACGACGAGTGTGCGCCTGGCAATGCACCGAACGCCGACGACGATCCGAACGCGGCGTGCGCCGAGCTCGTCGCGCCGGTTCTTCCCGATCTCACCGGCGGCGAGAACGTCGGCACGTCGTCGATGCCGACCGTGACGTTCGGGACGAGCACGCAGAACTTGAAGGGTGTCGTCGCCGACGACGGTGCCGATCGCCCGAGCTGTCGCGGGAGGACCGGACCGGGGATCACGACGTGTGGTCCGAACCAGGACGAGAACTGCTGTCGCTCGGCCGTGGTGCCTGGCGGCAAGGCCGGTGGAATCGAGGTGAGCACGTACGATCTCGGCGTCTACGAGGTCACCGTCGGTCGCTTCGAGGTCTTCGTCGAGACCTTCGGTGGCAATCTGCGTGGCGCTGCCGAGAGCGGTGCCATCCCGGGCATCTCGCCGAAGCACGCGGCGCAGCTTCCCGCGGATCGCGCCACCCTCGACGACGTGATGGGCCCGTCGTGCAAAGCACGGAGCGACATCGAGAACTACGGCGCGCGTACGTGGCCGTCGCCTCAGATCACCGAGGTCGTCGACCGCCTGATGTCCGACGACAACGAGCGGGCCGCGGACATCCGCGCCGACGCACGACCGGACCGGCTCCGCATGAAGCCCGTCAACTGCGTCACGTATTACATGGCCGAGGCGTTCTGCAAATGGGACGGCGGCCGCCTTCCCACGAACGACGAGTGGCTGTGGGCCGCGATGGGCGGTGACGAGCTTCGCCCTTATCCCTGGAAGGGCGAGCGGACGCCCGACAAGCTCGTGACCGACTTCAACAAGGACACGATGTCGTTCACGTACCCGGAGGACTTCCCGTGGTTCGGCAACGGGATGAACGCGTACCACATCGCGCCGCCGGGGCAGAAGCCTGCGGGCGCGGCGCGCTGGGGCCACATGGACATGGCGGGCAACGTGCTCGAGTTCATGGCCGACGAGACGGCCGAAGGACGAGGGATCGTTCGCGGCGGCTCGTGGGAAGGGCACGGGGACAGGAACGATCGGGCGCACTTGAACTACCGCTTCGATCGCACCTACGGAGCGCTGGGTTTCCGCTGTGCGTACGGCGCAGCGCCGGAGGCGCCTCCGAAGCTGTTCCCCACGGTCCCCGTGTTCCGCGCGTACAACGCGAAGAAGGGGGATTACATGATGGGAACGGATCGCAACGACATCGGAAAGAACTACGTCGACGAGGGCCGCCAGTTCTTCATCCTCGAATACGCTCCTCCGTCGGACGGTGCCCCGCTCGTTCGCTGCGCGAAGGACGGCTACAACTACCTGTCGAACGATCCGAAGTGCGGCGGGGACAAGTCGAAGGGGCAGATCGGCTGGGTGTCGAAGAAGCCGTTCGACGGCAGCCATCGGCTCTACCGTTGCCGTGACCCGAAAGGCAACGCGCGGCTCGCGACGACGAAGTGGACCGAATGCGAGAAGCGTGGCTTCGTCGGAGACGGTCACCTCGGATACGTCTCACGGGAGAAGCTCAAGTGAGCGCTTTCGCTCGCGACCTCGTCGGAAACGCGTGATCGATGGCGGCACGACGGCAGTTCCCCTCCGTCGTGCCGCCGTCGCGCTGGAGGCGCCAGCCGCATGCACCTCGCCTCACCTTCCGAGCGGTCGCCCCACCCATCTCGGTGCCGAATCGATCGAACCGACGTCGTTCATCTAAACTGAGAGGCGTCCGGTCGTGCGGACGGAAGGGGCGCGCTCATGTCGATTCGTCGCGCTTGTGGCGTTGCGGTCTCGTCCGCTCTCGTGGCTTGTGGATTGACGGTCGCGCACGTCGAGTCGGATCCCGAGCCGGTTTCGAGTCGAGATGGCGGCCCGTCGACCGACGTGCCGGCACCGGACTCGGAAGGCGGCGCTTCGGGTGACGGCGGAAGCGGAACGGGTGTCGACGGCGGCGTGTCGGGCGTCGACGGCGGTACACCGATCGTCGACAGTGGAGTGACCGATGGGCCGCCCATCACCAAGGACGCGAACGGCTGCCCGAGCGGACGCGGGCCGGCCATGGTCAAAGTCGGAAGCGTCTGCATCGACACGACGGCGGTGACGGTCGCGCAGTACACCGTCTTCCTGGAGCGCAACCCGAGCAACGCGACGAGCGTGCCGCAATGCGAGAGCGACGCCACGCACCAGCCCGGCGTGTGGCCACAGAGCGGTGCCGACAAACCCGTGGTCTGGGTCGACTGGTGCGACGCAGATGCGTTCTGCAGGTGGGCGGGCAAGCAGCTCTGCGGGAACGCCACGGGCGGCGTGCTCCGGGAAGACGAATGGAAGAGCCCCGACGCGAACCCGTGGTACGCAGCCTGTTCCAACTTCGGCGAGCGCGCGTTCCCCTATGGGAACAGTCACGACTCCACCGCCTGTAACGTCAACACCAACGGCGCGAGCCTCGCCGACGTGCATGCGTTCCCGAGCTGCAGGGGCGGGGCGCATCCGAGCCTCGCCCAGATGCTCGGAAACGTCCACGAGCACGTGAACGCTTGCAGCGGGAACGACTGCATCGCAGCGGGATCGTCGTTCAAGAGCAGGAGCACTCCTCCCCCGGATTGTTCCTTCGTCCTCGACGTGAGTCGGACGTCCCGCTTCGACGACATGGGCATCCGCTGCTGCGCCTACGTGCAGTGACGGCGCGAGCGATGTCCTTCCCTCGCAGCTCGCGCACTCAGTTCCCGATCGCGATCTCGCGCGCGAGGAGCTGATCGGCGGACTGCGTGAAGGCGACGAAGCGCGCGTACTCGGCGCCCGGCTGCACGCGGCCGGCCGGGATGTCGATGACGCGCCGGAGCTTGATCGCGTTTCCTTCGACGGTGTCCTTCACGACGACGGAGCGATCGCCGTCGCGGAGCTCTCCGCCCGGGAGGGACGCCGGCAGGCGCATCGTCGAAGGGGTGATGATCTGGAACGAGACCTCCACGTGCGACGAGGCGCCGAGCAAGAGCGGCGTCTGTCGCTGCGGAAGCGACGCGACCTGCGCGATGTCGACCGCGAAGAGCCGCTTGATGAGCAGCTTGCCGCCGACGTTGCGCGCGAGCTGCGGCACCTCGGCCTTCATCTTGAGGACGAGCGGCGCGGCGAGGTCGTCCTTGTTCTCCATCCGGAGCTCCTTGAGCCGCGCGCCCGGGAGGTGGTTCGCGAGCAGGCGTGTCTCGACGAACTCGCTGCGCTTGCTCTCCGCGACGCGGTCGAACAGCGCGCGCAGGCCGATGCCCATGCGGCCGTCGTACGACTGCTGGAGCTCCACGGTCGCGGAGCCGTCCTCCTTGAGGAATGCCTTGCCCTCGATGAGGACGCCGTCGGCGGCGCCGAGCGTCGGCGTCGTCGTGCGCGGCGTGCCCGGGACGAGGCGGATGGCGGGCTGTCCGCGGAGCTCGGCGGGGACGTAGCCGAACGGCGCGAACTTGTCGCGCACCGTGAGCCAGCGCTCCTTGCCGTCGTCGATCTCGATGCGCGCCACGACGTTGTCGTAGTTCTCGACCTCGCTCATCTTGCCTGCGGGCGGCATCGCGATGCGGCTCTTCACGAGGGCGAGCTCGGCCTTCATGTCGAGCAGGCGCATCAAGTAGAAGAACGCCGCCTGCCGCGAGCCGGCCCGACCGGTAATGACGCGACGGCCGTCCGTCTCGGGGCCGTCCTGCACGGTGTCGCCGACGAACTTGTAGATGGCGCGCGCGCGATCGTCCTTCCTCGGCGGCACGTCCTTGACGATCTCGCGAGCGACCTTGACGAGCCGCGGATCGAGCGGCGTCTCCTCGCTCGCCGCGTCGACGTAACGGAGGAGCGTGTCCTCGAGCGTGATGCCCCAGCCGACGCGCACGCTCGGGAGGAACTCGCGCGGGTTCGGCGCGTCCGGCTCCTGCGGAGCGGGCGGGCTCTCGTCGACGCGCCAGCGGCGCTCGACGAAGGGGCCCTTCTCCGTGATCTTCGGCTCCGGCACCTGGCCGACCGTCTCGATCTCCACCGGTCGGTCCTTCGGCGTGATGACGATGAACTCGGAGCGCCAGTAGCCCTTGTCCGCCTCGCGGAAGAACCAGTGCGGTCCGCGGTAACGCTTTCCCTTCGAGCCGTCGCTCGGGAACGCGGTGATGTGCTCCATCTCGAAGTAGTCGCCGACTTCGAGGTGCGGCATCGTCAGAGTCGGCTTTCCGGCCACCGGCTCGGGCTCGAGGATCGTCCCGTCCGGCTTGATGACGCGGAAGCGGAGCACGAGGCCGTCCGGCATCTTCTGCTCGGCCTCCTTGTCGACGGCTTCCTGCGACTGCATGCGGATGATCTCGTGCTCGAGCATCTCGCTCGAGCCGTCCGAGTGGACCCACACCGCCGCGTAATCGAGGATGCGGGCGGCGTTGCCGTCCATGTGCTTGCCGGACTTCTCCCACGCCTCGAACTCGCGAATGACCTTCAGGCCGTCGACGCGGTACGGCTCGAGCAGGCTCGCGCCTTCGAGGAGCTCGACCGCCTCGCGGATCTCGATGCCCTTCGCGCCCGCCTGGAGCGCCGCGGCGAGCGCGCGGCGGAGCGCTGTCGTGTCGCCTTGCGCATAGGCGTGGTCCGCGAGCCGGAATCGCGCCTGCACGTCCGCCGGGTTCTTCGCGAGCGCCTTCTCGAGCTGCTCGGCGGCGGCGCTCGGATCGCCCGCGCGCATGAGGACGTCGGCGATCCGAGCGGCGATCTCCTTTCGATCGGGACGGCGCTTCTCGAGGCGCCTGAGCTCGGCGATCGCGGCCTTCCAGTCGCGACGCGCGAGCGCGCGATCGAGATCGACCTCGGCGTCCGGATCGAGCTGCTTGATGCGCGCGGCGACCTTGTCCGCCTCCTCGAGCGCGCCGTCGTCCTCGAGCGCGCCGAGGTAGAGCGCGAGCGCGTCGCGATCGTCCGGGAACCTCTCCGCCAGCGCCTTCGCGGCGCGCATCCGCTCGGCGCGCCAGCCGAGGCGCCCGTAGAGGCGCGTGAGCTGCTCGGCGATCTGCGGCACGCCGGGGAGATCGGCGGCGAGCTCCTTCAGCGGCTCCACCGCCTCGACGAGGCCTCGCTGCTCGGCGTCGTCGAGGAGCAGCCAGGCGCGCGCGTACCAGAGGCCGGGGTCCGCGGCGTACGCGCGCGAGTAGAGCTCCTTCTCGTTGATGCGCCGGACCTGCTCGGGGAACGCCACGTCACCGCGGGCGTACTGCGCGGCGAGCAGCAGCGCGACGGGGGCGGCCTCCTTCGGCTCGACGAGATCCTGCATGAGCGTCGAGGCGACGTCCGAGAGACCGTCGACCCACGCGGCGTGCGCGGCGAGCGCCTTGACGAGCGCGCTCTCGTCGAGCGGACGACCCGCGGCGGCGTCCGCGACGATGCGCGAGATCGGGTTCGGATCGGGGAGGATCTCGGGGCGGCCGATGCCGTACGGCTTCGACGCGTCGGTGTCCGTCGGGAGGTTCGCGGCGGTGCCGTCGAGGTTCATCAGGCGCACCGAGGCGGCGTCGCTCATGAGCCGCGCGAGGACGCGGTGCCGCCCCTTCGGTACGCGGATCGCGCCTCCGAAGCGCTGCCAGACGCCCCACTCGCGGAGATCGCGTTCGACCACGAGGACGTCGTCGACCCAGACCGCGACCGCGCCCTGAACCGCGACGAGGAGGTCGCGATCGGCCGGCGCCTCGAAGAACGTCTCGGCGTAGAAGATGCCCTCGGCCGTCTTCTCGGTGCTCGCCGTGAGGCAGCGATGACGCTCCGTCTCGAGCACGTGCGGGACGGTCCCGCGCAACGGGTCCTCCGGCCACGACGGCGGCCACGGTGCGCGCTCGGCGGGGAAGGACCGCCGGCGATCGGGCGCCGTCCCTCGTCCGAACGGGCCGGCGAGGCGCAGGTTCTTCGCGCAGCCCATTCGGCTCGTCACGAGGTTGTCGTATTCGTCGCCCGTCACCTGCGCGCGATCGAACGCCTCCGCCGTGGACCACTCGTGCAGCTGGGCGAGCGCGCGCCAGCCGATGTTTCCCGGCGACGCGATGATCGCCTCGAGCGCCGCCGCGTTGTCCTTCCAGAGGTTCGCCACGCTTCCGCGCAGGCCGACGAGGTGGTGCGTCGCGAGCCACGCCGCGAGCGGCGTCGCGGGATCCGCGCTGCTCTTCGCATGGGTGAGCGCCGCGACGTAGCCGGCGGCCGCGCGCTTCGGATTCCCGTGGGTCTCGTCCCAGAGGGCGGCGCCGAGGTTCGCCCACAGCCCGTTCCCGGTCGTCTTCTGCGCGAGGAGGCGCTCGCGGGCCTCCTTCGCGCCCGCCGCGGTGCCGCCGGGCGCGAGCATCTCGTCGAGCAGCCAGCGCCCGACGACCTCGCCGTCGGTCGACGTCCGCGCCTTGTTCCGCAGCTTGGCGAGCTCCGCGGGCGTGTTCGGTCCCGGAGGCCCGCCGCAGGCGCCCGCCGCGAGGGCGACGACGAAGACCAAGAAGAGCGCCCGGAGCATCGCGAGCGTGCGCTTGCCGATGGAGCGCGAGGCGTGGAGCTCTCGCCGAGGTGCTGCGAGAGGAGCCAGGGCTGGATGCGATCTCACTTCGCTACCGTATAGGTGAGGGTCTGGCCGAGCGCGCGATCGACCTGCTCGCAGAACGCTCGGAAGGCGGCGTATTCGCTCGCCGGGATGCGCGACTTCGTGATCGCGACCGTCGTCTTCACGCGCACGGTGGTGCCGGAGACGTCGACCTCGACCTTGAAGCTGCCGTAGGGGCTCGTCCCTTCGGCGGCATGCGGCGCGCCGAGGATCTTCGCGCCCTGGGGCAGCTTGACGATCGTCTCGTTCTCGTTCGTCACGAGCGCCGGGATGCGGACGTCGGTTCGGCGGGTCGAGAGCGGCGCGTAGCTACGGACCATGTGCTCGCGCGCGCCCATGCCCACGGTGCGCGTCTCGCCGTCCTTGCGCGCGAAGCTCGGTGTCTTCGCCTTCGCGTGGATCTCGACGTCGCGCTCGATGTCGTCGAGGTCGTTGGCCGTGACCGTGAGCACCTCGAGCCCGGGCAGCTCGTTCGCGAGGTCCTCCTGGACGCGCTGCTTCTGCGTCGACTTCGCGTGATAGCGCTGCCGCCACGACGGCGCGTTCACGCCCGACACGGTGACGCGCCAGTCGATCTGCGCCGAGCCGTCGGCGTTCACGACGGCCTCGACGCGCTTGCTCGTCACGCTCTCGGAGGCCGGCGGGTGGGGGAGGTGGACGAGCTTCGGTTTGCCCTCGTTGATCTGGATGGCGAGCGCGCCGCGGTCCATCGCCGGCAGCTCGCGCGAGCCGGTGAACTCGGCGGTCCCGTCGAGGTACCAGTCGAGCGACGGGACGTACGCGATCGCGTGATCGAACGGCGCGAGGCTCGCGGGCTCGGTCTCGAAGTCTCCTTTGAGCCCGGTGCGGAGGATCACGATCGTCGCCGGGATCCCGAGCTCCTTGAGCATCGTGACGATGAGCGTCGCCTTGTCTTTGCAGTCGCCGAATCCGCGCGCGAAGATCTGCGCGCATCGATACGGCTTGTAGCCGTGGATGCCGAACTCGAGCGCGACGTACCGCGTCTTCTGGACGACCCAGTCGTAGATCGCGCGGACCTTCGCCTTCTCGTCCGTCAGACCCTTCGTGATCTCCGCGGCGCGCTGGCGGACCTCGTCGTCGGCGATGAACTGGTCCTTCACGAGGCCCCAGTACCAGCGGCCCATCTCGTCCCAGCTCTTGTACGTGGAGACGTGGACGTGCCCGAGCAGCTCGGCGAGCGGAGGCATCCCCGGCTCCACGTCGAGCGGGGCGACGTCCTGGGCGACGAAGTGCCAGATCCGCGTGTCGCCCTTCTCTTCCACCTTCTGCCGGAGGCCCGGGACCTTCGGCTTGTTGAAGTAGAACGTGCGCGACTTCGGCGTGATGAGGACGTACTCGCTCCGAGCGATCGGCTCGGTCGACTGCATGTAGACGATCTCGCCGAAGTAGTCGGCGAACGCGTTGCGGTGCGCGACGTCCTCCACGCGGTACTGGAGCTCGACGACGTCGCCCGGATCGAGCCGCGGGAACTGCACGTAGAACGCGCGCTGGCTCGAGTACATCGCGAGCGCCGGGTTGTCCGTCGGGCCCTCGCCGCTCTCGATCGCCTCGTCGACCTGCCCGTTCTTCCGGTAGATGCGCGCGCCGCGGAGCTGCACCGTCTCGGAGTCGGCCTGGAACACGAAGGCGTACTGGCGCGCCTCGGCCGCCGCCGCGTCCGTGAGCGGCTGGAAGACGACCTGGTGGAAGCGGCTCGCGAGCCCGTTCGGGAAGACCGTGGTGACCTGGAGGTCGACCAGCGTGCGCCGCGTGCGTCCCTGGGCCGGCTTGTTGCGGAGCGCGAGGAACTCGGAGGCCGGCCGCGCGTACGCCTCGTCGGCTCGCGGCTTGGCGGGCTCGGTGTGCGCGACGTACTCGCGCACGTCCTTGTCCTGCGGGCGGAGCTCGAGGACCTTCCGCAGGAGGCGGAGCTGCTCGTCCGTTCGTCCGCCGACGGCGTAGACGTCGGCGAGCGTCCGCAGCGTCGCCACGTCCTCGGGCGCGAGATCGAGCGCACGCCGGTGCATCGCGATCGCCTTCGCGCGATCGCCGAGCGCGACGTAGGCCCGCGCCGCCGTCGCGAGCGATCGCGCGCTGTCGGGGTTCGTCTCGACAAGCCGCTCGATCCATCGCTCCGCGAGCACGGGATCGCGGCGCGCGAGCGCGAGCTCGATGCGGTCGCTCAGGATGCTCGTGTCGTCGTAACGGAGCATCGCGTAGCGCTCGCTGACCTCTTCCATCTCGGTCGTGCGATCGAGGTCCCGGAGCGCCGCCGTCGTCGCGCGGAGGAGCGCGACGGAGCGGGGACGCCGCTCGAGGGCGCGATGGAGCATCGCGAGCGCGGTCTCGCGGAGGCCCGCCTCGGCGTAGAGCTCGACGTGCGCCAGGTTCGCCGTGACGTTCTCGGGATCGAGCGCGAGGACCTTCTCGTAGAACGGGATCGCATCGCGCCAGTTCGCGCCGCCGCGCGCGTGTGCGGCGCGAGCGAGGAGCGTCGCGATCCTGTCTTCGAGGCTCGCCGCCTTGCCGGCGCGGCGCACGAGGTCCTCGGCCTTGTCGATCCAGATGGCGCGCTGGTTGCGGTTCTCGGCCAGCTCTCCGGCCAAGAGACAGCGCTGCACCGTGGGGGCCTTCTCCGCGGCGCGTCGTGCGAGATCGCGCGCGCGGTGCTCGGTCGGGTCGTCGGAGCTCGTCAGGACGAGCCAGCGCGCGTACGCCTCGAGCGTCGCGGGGTCGTCGTTCTTGACGAGCTTCTCGAAGGCGGGGACCGGTCCCGCGACGACGGGCGGCGGAAGCGGATCGCCCTTGCGGAAGCGGACGGCGGCCGCCTCCTTCGCGTGCGTCGGATCGGGGTCGGCCTCGAGCTCGGGATCCGGCGCGCCCGTCGGGTCGGCGAGGCGCAGCGCGAACATCGGCGGGTCCTCGTCGCCGCAGACCTTCACCGTGAGGCGATGCCAGCCTTCGCGCATCGAGAGCGTGACGCCGAAGCGATCGCTGTCGAGGTCGCGGTACTTCGAGTCTTCGAGGACGACGGCCCCGTCGAAGAACACCTTCGCCGCGCCGCTCGCTCCGAACCAGATCGAGAATCGCCGCGCGCCCGTCTGCGCTCCGGCGCGCTTGCCTTCGCTCGGCTTGTACCGAACGAACGTCGTCGCGTAGCCGCAGACGTGCTCGTTCGGCCGCAGCATCGCGCCGAGATCGACCCAGCCGTACGGGAACACGTCGGGCGCGATGCGGTTGCCGACCTGACGCTCCTTCCCGTCGTAGGTGCGGGTCATGCTGAGCGGGTCGGCGATCTCCTCCTCGGGGCCGAACCGCCGATCGAGCCCGGTCTTGCCTTCGTTGTCGAACGGGCCGGTGACGATCCAGCGTCCGACGAAGCCGAGGTCGCGGATCCGTTGCTTCGCCCCCGCGAGGTCGCCGCGGCGGCGCCGCGCGTACGCCTCGAGCAGGCCGGCGTAGACGCGAAGCGGCGGGGCGACCTGCTTGTCCGTCGCCAGCGCGCGGAGCGACTCCTCCACCTCCGTCGGGTCGCCCTGATCCCAGTCCGCCCAGATCTGCCGGAGCGGCACGTAGCCGAAGGGGACGCCGCCACGGACGACCGCTTCGGAGAGCTTCGCCAGCCGCGGGAGGCGCTGCCCGACGTCGGCCGAGGCGAGCCCCGGAACGATCATCGAGAGCAGCACGAGCACGACGACCGAGAGCCGAAGGCGCGCGGCGAACCGAGTTGTCGAGGGGCGCGGCACGGCGGGGTTTTCCGCCGCGTGCGAGCCCGCGTCAAGCCGTGCGTCCCGACCGTGGACGCGCCCGTCGGGAGACCCTAGGTCGACCTTGGCGGCGTCCTTGCAAGCTTGTGGTCGTGCGATCGCAAGCCATGTGGTGTAAGAACGGGGAGGTGACGACGGCCTTGGAATCGGAGCGTCCTCCCCCGATTCACGCCCAGGAGCGGCGCTCCGTGGTCAAGGGTCTCATCAAGACCATCCGGCCACACCAGTGGGTGAAGAACCTGTTCGTGATGGCGCCGGTCGTCTTCCACAAGGATCTCCTGGGAACGACGGCCGCGGGCGATCCGACGCTGAACCTGAAGGTCGCCGGCAAGGCGTTCCTCGCCACCGCCATCTTCTCCCTCCTCGCCGGGGCGGTCTACACGATCAACGATCTCGTCGACGTCGAGGCCGATCGCATCCACCCCGTGAAGCGCCATCGGCCGATCGCGAGCGGCGCGGTGCCCGAGGGGCTGGCGAAAATCTTCGCCGTCTTCCTCGTCGTCGCATCGCTGGGCGTGGCAGTGCTCGAGCTGAACCTCGCGTTCGCCGGCATCGCGGCGCTCTACCTGGTCGAGAACCTCGCCTACTCGTTCAAGCTCAAGAAGATCGCGTTCCTCGACGTCGGTCTCATCGCGTTCGGCTTCGTGCTCCGCGTCATCGCGGGCGGCCTCGCGACGGACACGAAGGTGAGCCTGTACATGCTCGCCTGCACCGCGCTGCTCGCGCTCTTCCTCGGCTTCGGCAAGCGTCGCCACGAGCTCGAAGGCGAGCACGCCAGCAAGCAGCGCGCGGCCCTCGAGGCTTACTCGAAGGGGTCGCTCACCGCGGCCCTCGCCGTGACGGGCGTGGCCACCGCGGGGACGTACATCGCGTACACGCTCGACAAGGACACCCAGGCGTTCTTCCAGACCGACAAGCTCTGGCTCACGGTGCCGTTCACCCTCTTCGGCATCGTCCGCTTCCTGTTCCTCGTCTCGGGTCGCGCCGGCGCCGGCCGCAAGGCCGAGAGCCCCACGCAGGAGATGCTGAGCGACGTGCCGTTCGTCCTCAATCTCGTCCTGTGGGTCGTGGCGGTGCTCGCCATCGTCTATCGGCTGCGTCCGGCCTGATTCGGAGACGGGGACATTCGGGGGAGACAGGGGGCGACAGGGAGCCCGCAGGAAATGCTTCGCATTTCCCGCGGAAAAGGGAGTCTCCCTCGCGGGCTGCAACGCCTCGCGCAACGGCTCGCGGCTTCCCTCCGGCCGACACCGATCGAGAGACGTGGGGGCGATCACTCCGCTGCGTCTCGCTTGCTCGCTGCGACGCCCTCCGGCTTCGACGTGCGCGCAGCCGCACCGGGTGCGACGACGAGCACGACCGTTCGTCGAGCGACCGTCACGGAATGGGCCCTTCCGAGTCCAGGTTGGTAGGCTGACGGCCGGAGTCCATGACGACAGCTCAGCCACTCGGCACCGAGCGCTTGAGCGATCGACCAGGGGCCTGGGTGGACCTCGGGCTCACGCTCCCGATTTTCCTCGTCTACCACCTGACCGTCGTCTTCCTCGGCGTGCAGAACGCGACCGACGTGGTCACCGGGGCGCTCTTGTCCCTGAGCGAAGGCGACAAGACGAAGTACCTGCTCGCGACGCTCGCCATCGGCGTCATCTTCGCCGGGACGTTCGCGCTCCTCGGGCGAGGGCAGGCGTTTCGCCCGCGAAAGTTCCTGCAGATCATGATCGAAGGCACCGTCTACGCCTTCGTGATGGCGGCCGCCGCGAACTACGTCGTCGGCAGCATCCTCGGGCGTCTGCCCCAACCGTTGACCGACGCGGCCCACGGCGTTCTGTCGGAGGCGTTTCGTGGAGGGCTCGTCCCCGGCTCCGAGCCGAGCATCGCGAGCGGGATCCGCGAAGAGGGACGCTTCGTCGGCTTCGTCATGTCGCTGGGCGCCGGCTTCTACGAGGAGCTGACGTTCCGCGTGCTCCTCTTCGGGCTCGGCGCCAAGCTCCTCGTCTGGCTCTTCGGCAAGCAGCGCGTGGATCTCTCCGGCACGGCCGCGGCGCGCGGCTTCTCGCTTCGCTCGCTCCTCGTCATGGCGGGTTGGGGCGTCGTCTGCGCGCTGATCTTCAGCGGCGTGCACTACGTCGGTCCGATGGCCGACGACTTCCGGCTGGCGTCGTTCCTCTTCCGCGCCGTGCTCGGCCTCGCGCTGACGCTCATCTACGTCACGCGAGGCTTCGCCGCCGCCGTGTGGACCCACGCGATCTACGACGTATGGGTCCTCGTGCTCCGCTGAGCCTGTGAGTCGACGGAAGTGCGGCGATCGAGGCCGAACGAGACGAGCATGGCGAGCGCGAACCCGATCGCGCCGACGACGTACGGCGAGCGCGGGCCGAACGTACCGTAGAGCCAGCCGCCGAGGCCGGGTCCGAACATGCGGGCGAGGCTCGCGGCCGACTGGTTCGTCCCGAGGGTCGCGCCTTGCTCGCGCGGGTCGGCGCGCTTCGAGATGAATGCGCCGACGCTCGGCTGCGTCATCCCGTTGCCGAGCGCGAGGAGCGCGCCCGACGCGTAGAGCATCCCGCGCCCGAAGCTCGGCGCGGCCGCGATGCCTGCGAACGCGACCGACTGGAGCGCCGTGCCGACCCGAATGAGCGAGCTCTCGTCGAAGCGCTTCGAGAGGGGACGGATGAGCCCGCCTTGCACGAGCGCCGCCACGACGCCGATGAACGCGAGCGCGAGCCCCGTGTCGAGCGGCGTCATGCCGAACTGGTCCTTGTTGTAGAAGCGGAACGTCTGATCGAGGACCGTGAACGAGAGCGTGATCGCGAAGTTCACGAGGATCGCGATCGCGACCCCGGGACGGGCGAACGCCTCGCGCGCCGCGGCGAGGTTCAGCGGCGAGAGGCTTCGCTTCTGGCTCGACCGTCGCTCCGGCGGGAGCGACTCGCGCAGCGCGATCCAGGCCCAAGCGAGGTTCACGAGAGACAGCCCCGCCGCGACGAAGCACGGCACCGCGCCGGTCCGTCCGCCGATCGGGATCGCCGAGAGCGCCCCTCCGATCCCGGGCCCGAGGATGAACCCCAGCCCGAACGCCATGCCGATGAGGCCCATCCCCTTCGATCGGTCCTCGGGTTTCGTGACGTCCGCGATGTACGCGCTCGCGGTCCCCAGGTTCGCGGTCGCGATCCCGCTCGCCGCCCGTGCGACGAAGAGCCAGAAGACGTGGTCCGCGCGGAGGAGCGCGAGGCCGAGCCCGGCCATGCCGAGCGACGTCGCGCCGACGCTCCAGAGCAGGACCGGCCGCCGACCGACGCGGTCCGAGACACGGCCCCAGACCGGCACGAACACGAACTGCATGAACGAGTAGACCGAGGCGAGCAACGTCCCGGTGAGCTCGCTCGTGCCGAAGGTCGACCGTGCCTCTTCCGCGAGGAAGGGCAAGACCAGGCTGAAGCCCAGAATGTCGAGGAAGACGATGAGGAAAATGGCGCCGAGCCCCGGCGTCTTCGCCTGCGAAGCGGCGGCTTCGGGAGCTGAAGAAGTGGCGCGGCCCATCGGGAGGCGTCCGCTTAGCACAGAGGCCGTCGGTCGGGATGGGCGGGGAGGCCGCCGCAGGGTAGCCTCCCGCTCATGCGCTCCGGACGTGGACCCGTGAAATTCGCCGCTTTCGTCGTGAGCGGCGCCGTCGTGCTCGCCGCCTGCGGCGGCTCCAAGGACGGGAGGACGCCGAGCGGAGCCCGGGCGTCGTGCTCCGAGGACGCGGATTGCATGGTGACGAACGAGGGCTCGGGGTGCTGCCCCGCGTGCCCGGACGTCCCGCGCGCGATCCCGAAGTTCGCCTACGAGCAGAGGAAGAACCGCTGCGCCGCGGTCGACTGTCCCCCTGCGTCGGACCGGATCGAATGCTCGCAGGTCGAGCCGGTCGAGGCGTACGTCGCTCGATGCAAGAAGGGCGTGTGCATCGCGGAGAAGCGGTGACGCCCGCCGTGGGACGCGCGGCGCCCGATCCGTGAATGGAGGCGCCGCATCAGCCCGACGGCGTCGAGCGCCGCGCGTGGACGAAGGCCTCGAGGTTTCCCTTCGGTCCCTCGATCACGCAGTCGGCGACGCCGAGCACCTCGAAGCCGGCGGAGCGGACCTCGTTCGTCGCGGCATCGATGGCCTTCTGCCGTACCGCCGGGTCGCGGATCACGCCGCGCGCCTTCGTGGCCTCCTCGCGGCCGACCTCGAACTGCGGCTTCACGAGGGCGACGAGCTCGCCGCCGGAGCGGAGGCATCGCGCGATCGCGTCGAGCAGCTTGCCGAGGCCGATGAAGGACGCATCGACGACGACGAGATCGACCGGGCCTCCGATCTGCTCGGGCTGGAGCGTGCGCGCGTTCGTCCGCTCGAGGACGAGGACGCGCGGGTCGATGCGGAGCGAGTGCGCGAGCTGTCCGTAACCGACGTCGACCGCGGCGACCGACCGCGCGCCACGCTGGAGCAGGCAATCGGTGAAGCCGCCCGTCGAGGCGCCGAGATCGAGGCACCGCTTGCCCGTCGGGTCGACGCCGAACGCGTCGAGCGCGCCCGCGAGCTTCACGCCGCCTCGCGACACGTATGGATGATCGGCGCCGCGCACCACGATGGGCGCGTCCTCCGCGAGCATCGTGCCCGCCTTCTCGACGCGCGTGTCGCCGACGTACACCTTGCCGGCGAGGATGAGCGCCTGCGCCCGCGCGCGCGACGGCGCGAGATCGCGCGCGACGAGGAGCTGATCCGCTCGCACCTTCATGGCGTGCCTCCGTCGAACGACGGGATCGCCGCCTCCGGGTGGAGCGCCCGCGCGAGCACCGCGAGGCCTTCGGCGATGCGCGGCCCGGGGCGCAACACGGCCTCGCTCTCGATCGACACCACGCGCCCGTTCCGTACGGCGCGGACGTTCGCCCACTCGGGCGCGTCCTTGCGGAGCCGCTCCTGCGCGCGCTCCTCCATCATGGCCGCGTTCACGACGACGTCCGGATCGAGCGCGAGCACGCGCTCCGCGCCGAGCGTCGGATAGGCGCCGCCTTCGGTGACGACGTTCGCCCCGCCCGCGCGGCGGATCATCTCGTCGGCGAAGCTTCCCGGTCCCGCGACGGAGAGCGGCGCGAGCCCGAACACGAGCAGCACGCGCGTCTTCGGGAGCGGCGCGACCGCCTTCTCGACGGCCTCGATCCGCGCGTGCATCGCGTCGACGACGGCCCGCGCCGCGGCGGCATTGCCGGTGCGCTCGCCGAGGCCGAGGAGCATCTCGTCGATCCCGGCGAACGACTCGGTCGGCGGGAAGTACGTCGCGATCCCCCGCTGCTCGAGCTTGTCGGCGATGGCTCTACCCGCCGGTCCGCGTGCGCCGACGACCAGATCGGGCCGGAGCGCGAGGATGGCCTCGAAGCTGGGATCGACGAAGCCTCCGACCTGCGGGAGCTTCGCGACCTCGGGGGGATGGTCGCAGTAGCGCGAGCGCCCGACGAGCTTCGAGCCGGCGCCGACCGCGAAGAGCGCCTCCGTCGTCGAGGGCGAGAGCGACACGATGCGCTCGACCTTCGACGATCGCGCGACGCGCTCGTCCTTCTTGCACGCGATCACGAGCGACAGCGCGACGAAGAGGACGAGCTGGAGGAGCCGACGGCGATGCATGGTCTCACGCGGACGCTGGCGAGCTCCGAAAGGCCGAACGCATGGCCGCCGATCTAGCACGCGGGCGGGCCCGCGGCGCTGCCCACGCCGCCGGGCTGGTATCATCGGCGTGCACGTGGCGGCCCCCGTCCTCATCGATCATCAGGCGATCTTCGACGACGTCGTCGCGGTCGCGAGGAAGGCCCATGCGGCGACCGCCGGCTGGCGCGCCATCTGCGTGCGCGTGACGAGGACGATCGGCAAGAAGGTCGTTCAGCCGCTCTCGATGCTCGACCTCGACGAAGAGATCCCGGCGCTCTCCGATCGCGTGCGCTCGATCGTGCGCCTCGCGCCGCGCGAGATCGACACGCTCGTCTTCGGGATCTTCGACGGCGTCGACGACGGCGACGGCCTCTACACCGGGTTCCACGTGGGAGGCAGCGAAGGGTTCGATCCCGGCTCGCGCTGGCTCTCGAAGGCGCCGACGTGGCTGCCCGAGGATCGCTTCCTGAAGAGCCCGTCGCTCGACGCGCTCGCACGCGCCGCGGCGTCCGCGCGCGGCGAGGCGAAGCGTGCCGTTTCGCACTCGCTCCGCTTCGGCGCGGCCGCGCTCCTCGCGCGTTTCGCGTCGGCGGGCCTGCCCCATCGCGTCGTCGTCGCGTTCGACGACGGCGACTTCGCAGAGATCACGGGTCACGAGACGGCGCCGGAGGAAGCGACCGACCGACAGCCCTCGGCCGTCGTGGCGGCCGGCTCCGACGTCACCCGCGGGCGATGAGCCCGTACTTGTGCAGCTTCTCGATCAACGCCGGCCGCGAGACGCCGAGGCGCCGCGCGGTCTCGCTCTGGTTCCGGTTCGCCGACTCGAACTCGGCGCGGATGATGGCGCGCTCGAACGCCTCGACGCGCGCGCGGAGCGGGAATCCCGGCCCGGGATCGCCGGGCGCCGCTCCGCCGCTGCTCGGCGCGACGGACGCCGCCTTTCCGGCTTCGTCGGCGAGCGAGCGCCAGAGGGTGAGCGTCAGCCGATCGTCTGCCGTGAGCGCGAGCAGGCGGGCGACCGTGTTCTCGAGCTCGCGCACGTTCCCCGGCCAGGAATGTGCCTTGAACGCTTCGACGAGCGCCGGCTCGATCTGGACCGGGTCCATGCCGTACCGCTCCGAGTACGTGCGCACGAACGCGTGCACGAGCGGCTCGATGTCCTCGGGGCGCTCGCGGAGCGGCGGGACGCGGATGGGGACGACGTTGAGCCGGTAGAACAGGTCCTCGCGGAAGCGCCCCGCCTTGACCTCCGCGGCGAGGTCGCGATTCGTCGCCGCGACGAGGCGCACGTCGACGTGCTCGGCCCGGCCGCCCACGGGCTGGACCTCGCCGGACTGGAGCGCGCGGAGCACCTTCGCCTGGATCGGGAGCGCGAGCTCGCCGACCTCGTCGATGAAGAGCGTCCCTTTGTCGGCCTGCTGGAAGTAGCCCGTGCGCGCCTGCGTCGCTCCGGTGAACGCTCCTTTCACGTGGCCGAAGAGCTCGGCTTCGGCGAGCTCGCCCGGGATCGCCGCCGCGTTGAAGCGTACGAGCGGGCGGTCTGCGCGCTTCGAGTGGGCGTGCAGCGCCGCCGCCAGCACGTCCTTGCCGGTGCCGCTCTCGCCGGTGAGCAGCACGGTCACGTCCTTCGGCGCGACGCGCGCGACGAGCTCGAGCACGCGACGCGTGGCGGGGCTCTCCGCGACGATGGGCCGTCCGAGCGAAGCCTCCGTGCGCAGGCGCGCATTCTCCAGCCGCAGGCGCCGGGTGTCGGCGGCGCGCGTGACGGCGAGGAGGATCTCGTCGGGGTCGAACGGCTTCGGGACGTAATCGAACGCGCCTGCCTTCATGGCCGCGACGGCCACGCGCTCGGATCCGTGCGCGGTCAGCATGATCACCGGTACCCCGGGATCCTGCACGCGCATGGTCGCGAGGACCTTCATGCCGTCGACCTCGGGCATCGCGAGGTCCGTGATCACGACGTCGGCGCCACGCGCCTCGAACGCCGCGAGCCCTGCGGCCCCACCGTCGGCCGTCTCGACGTCGTGCCCGGCGTCACCGAGCACGGCTTCGAGCGTGAAGCGCATCGAGGCTTCGTCGTCGATGACGAGGATGCGGGCCATTTCAGGCTCCGGGCTCCGGGCTCCAGGCTCCAGGGGACGTCAGTGTCCAGGCTCCAGGAGACATCACGCCTTCTCGACTTGCGCGAACGCCGGCGTCGGCTCCGGCTTTCCGTCGCTGGACTGGGCCGCGCCCTTGCGCGCGGCCATCACCGCCTCGAACGCCTTCGCGCACGGGTTCGGCAGCTTCTCCCGGACCTTCGCGCCGGGGTGCGGCGGGAGAAAGATCGTCGCCGTGGTGCCGCGACCCGCCGCGCTCTCGAAGTGGAGCGTGCCGCCGTGCTGCTCGACGATGCCCCGTGCGATCGCGATGCCGAGCCCGGAGCCGCCGTCCTTCGTCGTGTAGTAGGGCTTGCGGATGCGCTCGAGGATCTCGGGCGTCATGCCGACGCCGCGGTCGATGACGCGGATGACGCCGGCGCCGTCTCCGCAGCTCTTCGCGATCTCGATCGTGACCGCGCCCCCCTTCGGGGACGCCTGCATCGCGTTCAACACGAGGTTGAGCAGCGCCTGCCGCAGCTTCTTCGGATCGGCGTCGAGCGACAGCTCGCGGCTGCCGCGAACCTCGATCGAAACGCCGGCGTCGGCGGCGCGCGTCTCGAGCAGCAGCGAGAGCTCGCGCGCGATGTCGTACGGCTTCGTCGGCGCGATGTCGAGGTCGTCGAGCCCGCGCGAGAAGGAGAGGAACCCGTCGACGATCTCCTGCAGCCGCTCGGCTTCGGCGGCGACGATCGCGAGGCGCTCCTTCATCTTCGCGACGTCCATCTCGGCGGGGTTGCGCTCGAGGCTCCGCGCCATGTGCGTCGATAGGCCTTTGATGGCGGCTAGGGGATTCTTCACCTCGTGCGCGAGCCGTGCGGCGATGCCCTCGAGGGCGCGCGTGCGCCCCGCGTTCTCGTCGCAGAGCTCTTCGCGCCGTTCCGCGAGCTCGAGCGCGATCCGCTCGTAGCCCGCCGTCATCGCCTTGCCCATCGAGTAGACGGCCACGAGCGAGAGGAACGCGCTCGCGAACGCGATCGCGACGTACTCCGCGGTGGCGAACTCCATCGTCGTCGTCGCGAGCGGCGCGGGCAGCGTGTAGCTCCGCGAGAACCACGCCATCAGCCCGAACACGACGAGGAACTTCACGACGAAGTGCCGGCGCGCGAGGTTCGGGTTCATCGCGATGCCGACGAAGAACGGCACGAGGCTCAGGATGAGCGGGCTCGCCAGCCCGCCCGTGTTGGCGATGCCGACGAGGATCGCCAGCCCCGAAAGGAAGAGCAGGGCGCGGCTCTTACGGCCCTGGATTCGGTCGGCGAAGGCGAGGCCGGAGAGAAGCGTGAGCGAGCACGCGATCTGGATGGCGAGCCGCTCCTTCGGAAAGCCGCGGGCCGCCAAGATGCCGATGACGAGGACGTGGACCGGAACGACGAGAACCAGGCGCCAGCGTGACGCCATGTCGTGCATCTCGCAGAAGACACGGCGCCGCACCGCCTCGAAGCGCGCCCGACGGGCTCTCTCCTGGGGGCTCTCCGGCGCTCGAGACCGCTCGGCGGTATCGCCTTCGGCGCGGCCCAGGACCGAGTCTTCGAGGTCCACGTGCATGCTGTTCATCGAGAGCATAGCGCGAGCCCTCGGCTCCGTTTGGATCCGATGCTCCGACGCGGTGCTCCGTTGCGTCCGCGGAGGACCCCTCGACGGATGATCAGGCCCGGCGGCGTCGCAGCGCGGCGGAGGCGGCCACGGCCAAGGCCGCGCCGACGCCGGCCCACCCGTTCACGGTCGAGGTTCGGCCGACCGAGCAGCTCGACGTCGTCCGGGTGATCGTCGTGGGGGCGGCGGCGGGCTCTGCCGGTGCATCGAGGACCGGCAGGCACATCGACTCGCGACACTCGAAGCCCTCGGGGCACGTCGTCGAGCTGACGCAGAGCCTCGTGCAGATCATCGTGCCGTCGCCGGTGTCCGCGCACTTGTTCGTTCGACACTCCGAGCTCTCCGTGCACTCTTCGCCGATCTCGCGGCTCGGCTGCTTCGGGGCGGGCTTGCCGGCGTCGGGCTTCTCCGCCGACTTCTTCTCCGGCGGCGGCTTCAGATCCGTCCAGTGCGGCTCCGGGTAGAGCGTCCAGTTCTGCGAGGCCTTCTTGGCGACCTCGACGACCCAGTCGCGATGCAGGTCGAAGCGCGTGTACACGGAGCCCACGCACCTGTCGTCCTGCTGGCCGCCGCGGGACAGCACGCCGAAGGAGACCGGCTCGCCCGCCTCGTAGGACCTGGTCTCGTACGCGCTCGAGCCGCTGTCGCCCGAGCAGATGCCGTCGCTCCCCACGAACTCCTTCTCGGGGAGATTGAGCTGGGCGGGACAATCGCGCTTGTCGGAGCCGGGAATGCAGAGAACGCTCATCAGCTCGCGGCGGTAGCGTTTGCCGCTCGGGCCCGTGGGCGAGGTCTGTCCGTAGCCGATGGCGGTGAACAGCATCGAGTACTTCGCGGCCGGATCCCACATGATGTACTGCACACCGGGAGTGACCGGCTTCGCCTCCGACGCGGGGACCATCTTGTTCAGGACGAGCATCGCGATGTCGTTCCCGCACAGATGATCGTCGGGCGGGACCTCGATGGCGCCGACGCTGTACCAGCCGCTCCCGTCCGCGTCGGTCACGCCGGTGTCGGCCATGTCCGCGTTCGTCGTGATCGTGAAGATGCCCGGCTTGCGGTCTCCGAACGTCGGGTTCTCCGTCGAGCAGTCGATCCTCTCCGGCGAGTCGTCGACGCAGTGTCGCGCCGTCGCGACGACGTTGGGCAGGATGAGCGCGCCGGAGCATCGGCCGATGCATCGCTGGCGCGTTCCGCCGCGGCAGACCCCGACGGCGTAGCGGTGCGTCGTGTCGAAGATGCCGTCCTGGATGGCTTGCGTGAGGCCTTCGGTCGGCGGCTCCGTGCTGGAGGACGAGCAGGCGCTCGCCGTGAAGATCACACCGATCACCGCTCCCCCACACAGCCAAGCCAACCGCATCGTGGACTGCCTCCTCCGTTCCCACGCCCGTCGTCCGAGCGAGGGACATCCCGTTCGTCATGACACGAAAGGGAGGGAGAGTGTACGAGGGGCGGGCGATCTCGCAAGGAGATCGCCGTGATTCCGCGCCGTTCTCGTTCCGACGGGTGCGTGCAGGAGCGGTACCGGCGACGCTTTCGAGGGCCCATACGTCGCTCCGCGTCATCCGGGTTTCGCCCGGCGAGACCGCAGCAATGTTGGCCCTGTCCGCCGATGCGTGGCCTCCTCGCGGTGTGCGGGAGGCTTCGATGAAGAACGTTCTTCGTTTCGTCGTGGGGTGTGGGGTGCTCTTGGCCACGTCGATCCAGTCGACGCTGGCGTTCGCGCAGCCGGTCGAGCCGCAGCCGGCGCCTCCTGCGCCGGCGCCCGAGACGCCGGCGGAGCCCGCGCCGCCGCCACCGCCACCGCCGCCCCCCGAGCCTCCGCCGCCCGCTCCTCCGCCTCCTACGGTCGGCGGGGCACCGGCACCCGAGGTACCGAAAGCGGACGACGGCATCACCGACCACGAGAAGGTCGTCGGCAAGTTCGGTGTCATGTACTTCGGCTTCTCCCAACAGCCGATCGGCCAGGGCCCGCCGAACATCGGTGCGAACGCCGCTGCGAACGTCGGGCGAGGCACCGTCAGCATGCCCGTGATCGGCGTCCGCTACTGGCTCCAGGAGCGGCTCGGCCTCGATCTCGGTCTCGGATTCAACTTCTTCTCGTCGGGAAGCTCGCGGCAGGCGGCTGGCCAGCCCGAGGTGGACACCGACGGACCGGCGGTCCTCGCGTTGGGCATCCACGGCGGCGTGCCCATCGCGTTCGCCTATGGCAAGCACTACAAGTTCCTGCTCGTCCCCGAGCTGAACTTCGGCTACGCGACCCAAACGGCGGCCGCGCAGAACGTGCCGCCCGGTTCTCCGGCGATCGCGGATCTCCATCTCTCGGGCATCCGACTCGACGTCGGCGCGCGCATCGGGAGCGAGATCCAGTTCGGCTTCATCGGCATCCCCGAGCTCGCGCTCCAGGCGTCGGTCGGTCTCAACTTCCGTCACCAGCGCTGGAGCGCGAGCCAGGACGCTTCGCCTCCGGGCGTGCCGGCTCCGTCGTCGTCTTCGATCACGGAGAGCACCCTCGGCACCACCGTCCAGGCGGATCCGTGGGCGCTGTTCGTGAACAACATCTCGGCCATCTACTACTTCCCGTGATCCTCCGCGCCGCGCGGCTAATCTGAGGAGACGGGGAGCATGATGGGTCACCGACGAAGCATTTGGGCGCTCGTGGGGTTCGCCGTCGTCGGCGGCGCCTACGCGTGCGCGGGCGGACCCGGCGGACCGTCCGACGCCCTCGAGGTCTGGGATCCCGCCGGCTCGACGCACGACCGCGCGCCGAACAGCACCGAGCGCGCGGTCACCTCGCTCGAGTCCGCCCCGCCGTTCCACGACCCGGCCAATCCGAGCGCCGAGCCCCCGCCCGGCAGGCGGGGAGGCGGCCCTCCCGGCGGCCCCGCCGGAGGCGGGCTCGACTGCTCCGGGACGTGGGAATGCCGGGAGCCCGACGGCGACGTCGAAAGGGTCACGCTCTCGATGCGCGACGGCCAGTGCTCGTTGGGGGGCGTCGCGACCCTCCATCCCGACGGCCGAGTGTCGTTCGGCGGACAGCAGATCGCCACGTGGACGACGACGGGTTCGACCCTCGTGGTGTCGACCGATGACGGCGCCGTCGTGTGCACTCGCATCGGCGCGGGCGCGCCGAGCGGCGGGAGCAGCGAGCCGCCGGCGCCGATGCCGGATCCGACCGTCGAGCCGCCGCCGGCTCCACCGCCGGGCGGGCCCGGGGACGTCCCGGTCCCGGAGATTCCGGACGCCGGCTGATCAGGGCGCGAGCTCGGCGCGCGCGTCGCTCGGCAAGAGGCCGGCGGCGCGCCCGCGCTCGAAGAGCACGTCGATCGCTCGGCGCACGTCCTCGGGAGCGTCGAGCGTGTCCGCGTTCGCGTACATCGCGAGGTAGCGATCGAGCGAGGCGCGATCGAGCCCGACGTCCGGTCGCGTCTCCGCGGCGAGCAGCGCACGCGCGACCTCGTCGGCGTGATCGACGGCCCATCGAATGGACGCGCGGCACACCCTCGAGACGCGTGCGACGAGCTCGGGGCCGAGGTCTCTCCGGATCGCGTTGCCTCCGAGCGGCAGCGGGAGCCCGCCGGTCTCTGCTGCCCACGCTTCGCCGATGTCGACGACCTTCGCCATGCCCTCTCGCTCGTAGAAGAGCCGGCCTTCGTGGATCAACAGCGCCGCGTCGATCGTGCCGGCGCGGAGCTCCTCGAACGCGCGCGCGTACGGCGCGATGGGCACGACCACCGGCTCGAAGTCGGGCAAGAGCAGGCGCAGCACGAGGTACGCGGTCGTCCGCAGTCCCGGGACGCCGATGCGCTTTCCGGCGAACGCCGCGAGCGGGCTCGTCACGGAGCTCGTGGCGGCGACGCGATCCGGAGGGGCGACGACGACGGGACCGTAGCCGCGTCCGACGGACATGCCGTGCGGCAACAGCAGCCAATCGCGCGCGATGCGTGCGTAATGGGCGATCGACACCGCGACGACGTCGGCGCGCTCGCCCTGGCCTTCCGCTCGCGCATTGAGCGTCTCGGTGTCGGCGCGCTCCGCGTCGAACGACAGCCCCTCCGTGTCGACCTTGCCGTTCAGCAAGGCCCAGAACATGAAGATGTCGTCGCTGTCCGGCGAGAACGCGAGACGGATCCGCCGGTCCTTCGTTTCGGAGCCGGTCACTGGCATTCGAGCGCGCGAAGGGCGTCGATCTCGGCGAGGAGCTCGGGGTCGTTCACGAGCGCCTCGAGCGCCGCGTCGTCCAGGCCGAGCGACTCCTTGCCGGCGGTGGCCGAGAGATAGAACCAAGCGCGATCCCAGACCGTCAGCGTCGCCTTTCGCCAGCACGGATCTTCGCTGATGAGCTCGTACGCATCGGGGAACTCGGTCCGCGCCATCGCGAGGTAGCGCTCGATGTACCAGAGGAACGTGAGGATCCCGTCGCGCTCGCTCACGCGCTGATCTCGGTAGTAGTCCTCGAAGGCGAGGGCGGTCGCGAGCGAGTTGACGTACTGCACGGCCTCTTCGAGCAGCAGGTTGTAGCCTTGATCGCCGCTCTCGAAGGTCGCGTTCGTCGGGTCGCCGTCGAGGTACGTGTCCGCGTAGAAGTCACACCCGATGGCGCTCTTCCCGTTGCAGGCCTTTCGCTTGGCGTAGTGCGCATCCTTCTTGATGAGGCTGCGCGCGAACGTCTTGCCACGGCGATCCGTCGTGTCGCCGTCCTCGCAAGTGAACGTGAGATCCCCGGACGCGATCACGAACGTGCTCGTGCTTCCTCGGCTCGCACCGAGATCGAGGAAGTGCCCGCACTCGTGGACCACGGTCGCTGCCTGACGGAGAACGGCCTTCGCGCTCGACCTGTCGTCGAGGTAGCGGTCGATGCAGCTCCCTTGCGACTTCGACAGCGAGCTCTCGAGGCCCGATCGGACGATCTCCGCACCGAGCGGGTATCGGAGGTCGAGGGCCGCGAGCAGGTAGTCGCCCGCGTTCGCGGAAGAGAACTCGAGGCCCGAGAGGCTCTCCTTCGTCGGGAGCTCTTCGACGTACTTGCTCTCTCCGCAGGTCCCCGTCTCTTCCTCGGACTCGCCGGCTTCCTTCTCCGCCGGATCGGTCGGCGAGGTCTCGAACCCCGGACGCTCCGCCGCGGTCATGCAGCCGACCGTACCGGTGGAGCAAGCAAGGACCCCCGCCGCGAAGAGGCCGAGGAGAGCACTTCGGTTCCGCATGGCCGAGCCTTCATGGCACGGCCGGGGGGAAAAGCAAGAGAGAGGTTCCAGGCTCCGGGCTCCGGGCTCCAGGGATGAGGGGCGCCTTCCGAGTCTGCGACCCGGAGTCGACGTGCTATTCCCTCGCGGACCTCCGCGCCCAGTCTGCACTCCCTGGAGCCTGGAGCCTGGAGCCCGGAGCCTGGAGCCTGATTTCATGCGCGTCGCGGTGCTGGAGAAGAACGGACAACGGTCATGGTTCGCGCTCGATGGCGACGCGAACGGCGGGCGGGCGCGTCGGTTCGACGGCGTGCCGTTCGACGGCGCACCGCTCGGGGCCACCGAGGTCGAGTGGTCGGCGGCGGAGCTTCGCGCGCCCGTGCGGCCGTCGAAGATCGTCTGCATCGGGCGGAACTACGCGGCGCACGCGAGGGAGCTCGGCAACGAGCCGCCGAAGGAGCCGCTCGTCTTCTTGAAGCCTCCGTCCGCCGTCATCGGCCCCGGCGAGTCGATCGTGCTGCCCGAGGAGAGCGCGCGCGTCGAGCACGAGGCCGAGCTCGGCGTCGTGATCGGCCGGCGCACGCGGAGAGCGTCGCCCGAGGAGGCGCTCGCGTCCGTGTTCGGCTACACCTGCGCGTGCGACGTCACCGCGCGCGACCTCCAGAAGAAGGACGGTCAGTGGACGCGCGCGAAGGGCTTCGACACGTTCTGTCCCGTCGGGCCGTGGATCGAGACCGAGCTCGACGTCTCCGATCGAGCGGTGCGATGCCTCGTCGGCGGCGTCGAGCGGCAGTCGGGTCGGACGTCGCAGATGATCTTCGACATCGGCACGCTGATCGCGTACGTGAGCCGCGTGATGACGCTCGAGCCGGGCGATCTCCTCCTCACCGGCACCCCCGAGGGCGTGGGGCCGCTCCAGCCGGGCGATCGCGTCGTCGTCGCCATCGACGGCATCGGCGAGCTCGCGATCGGCGTCACGAAGAGCCCGTGAAGCGGGGACCTGCGCTCGTCGCGGTCGTGCTGGCGGTGACGGTGAGCGCCGCCGCCGTGCTCTCTCGTCGGTGCGAGAGCCCCGCGAGCGCGTGCGGTCCGGGCTTCACGCGTTCAGGACCTCGATGTTGTCCGACGCCGGGCACGCATCGCGACGGTGTCTGCGTCTCCGACGCGACCGCGTCGTGTCCCTCGCCCTTGGTCCGGACGGATCGCGGCTGCGATGCCCCCGAGCGCGACGTCGTCGAGGTCCCGGCGACCCGCCTCGTCGTCGGTCCGTCCGACTGGGAGGCAGAGGGAAGGGTCACGTCGCGCATCGTCGACGTGAAGCCGTTCGCGATCGACAGGCTCGAGGTCACGGCAGGGCGCGCTTGCGCCTCGCGCCACTTCGCCGGCGCGAGCTTCTGCAAGGACGGCGACCCCGCACGCGCCGCCTTCGGCGTCTCGCTCGGCGCCGCCCGTGCGTACTGCGAAGAGCGCGGCGGCAGGCTTCCGACGGAGGACGAGTGGCTCGCTGCCGCCGCAGGCGATCGATCGCGGCGCTATCCATGGGGAGACACGGGCGCGGTCTGTCGCCGGGCGGCCTGGGGGCTCGAATCCGGACCGTGCGGCCGAGGAGCCGTCGGCCCCGACACGGTGGGCGCGCATCCCGACGGTGCGACTCCGCTCGGCATCCACGATCTCGCGGGCAACGTGGCCGAGTGGGTCGAGACGGCCTCGTGCACGGATCCGGCCGGATGTCTTCCGATCGTCAGGGGCGGTTCGTGGAAGAGCGCGCTCGCGACCGAGCTGCGCACGTGGCTCCGTCGCGAGGTGCCCTTGGCGTCCGCGATGGCCGGCGGAGACCCAACGATCGGCTTCCGCTGCGCCTACGACCGGGTACGCTGATCCTTCCCATGACATGCGCCGTCCTCAGCATCGGCACCGAGCTCACGCGCGGAGAGCTCGTCAATACCAACGCCGCTTGGCTCTCGGCAGGGCTCACCGATCTCGGCTTCGAAGTGATCGAGCAGTGCGTCGTCGACGACGACAAGGGACGGATCGTCGCCACGCTCGATCGGCTCGCGCGGGCCGTGAAGGTCATCGTCTGCACCGGCGGGCTGGGTCCGACGACGGACGATCTGACGAGCGAAGCCGTGGCCGCCGCTCTGGGGGTGCCCCTCGAGCGTGACGCGGTCGCCCTCGAGCACATTCGCCGACGCTTCGAGAAGCTCGGGCGCACGATGAGCGAGACGAACGCGAAGCAAGCCGACTTCCCGAAGGGCGCGACGGTGCTCCCGAATGCCATCGGGACCGCGCCGGGCTTCATGGTGGAGCTCCACGGCGCGCGAGCGTTCTTCATGCCGGGCGTGCCGGCCGAGATGCATCGGATGTTCGACGATCACGTCGTCCCGCGCATCCGCGAGCTCGCCCCGAACGACCATCACCAGATCCGCTTCCGGACGTTCGGTCTGCCCGAGAGCGTCGTCGGAGAGAAGCTCGCGGGCATCGAGGCCGCCTTCCCCGGCGTCACGATCGGCTACCGTGCGCACTTCCCGGAGATCGAGGTGAAGGTCCTGGCGCGCGCGAAAGATCGCGACGCCGCGACCGCGCTCGCCGAGCGTGCCGCGACGGAGGTGCGCAACCGCCTCGGCGACGTCATCTACGGCACGGGCGAAGACACGTTCGCCGGCGTCGTCGGTCGCGCGCTCCGCACGCGGGGCTGGACGCTCGCCATCGCCGAGTCGTGCACGGGCGGGCTCGTCGGCCACCTCCTCACGAAGGAGCCGGGCGCGAGCGATTTCCTCCTGCTCGACGCGGTCACGTACGCGAACTCGGCGAAGCAGAAGGTGCTCGGTATCGACGAAGAAGTGCTGCGCGGCCACGGCGCGGTGAGCGCCGAGGTCGCCACGCGCATGGCCGAGGGCGCGCGTCGCGTCTCCGGCGCCGACGTCGCGCTGTCCATCACCGGCATCGCCGGTCCGACCGGCGGCACGGAGACGAAGCCCGTCGGGCTCGTGTACATCGCCGTCGCCACCGCGAAGGGGACGGTCGTGAAGGAGCATCGCTTCCCCGGTGACCGGCGATGGATTCAGACGCTCGCCGCGTACGCGGGGCTCGCGATGGTGCGCGCGGCGTGCTCGAACGGGGGATAGGCGCACGCACCCTCTTCGCGGTCGGGCGTTCGTGCGAGAACGAGCACGAGCACGACAGGGCGGCTCTCTCGGGCGTCGAGGTAAACGGCTTTCAGCGAGGGGACGACGCGAAGACCTCGTCGCTCCACTTCTTCGACTGCGCGCAGGTCGACGTCGACGTCCACGTGCCGCTCGCGTTGCGGGCGGGGCCGGCGGCGATGACGAGGTCGCGGCCGCGGCGGGCGAAGAGGAGCGGGCCGAGGTCGCTGCGCTCGAAGCAGAGGGCGTCGGCCGTGTCGATCGAGGGGAGGCCCAGCCTCTTCTTCAGGCCGGGGACGAGCTTCGCGAACGCGCGCGCGGCGTGGGCGTCGGGGCGCTTCGGCGCGGCGTCGTAGCGTGAGTGGACGATGAAGGCGAGCTCGTCGCCCTTCCTGTAGACCGCGGAGCGGTCGCCGCCCCAGTCGGCCGCGGCGGCGCGAGCGTCCATCGGGTCGACCCATTCCTCGAACACGAGCGCGAGGCCGAGCTCGCCGAACGTGTCCTCGTCGTCGAGCTTCCAGTCCGGACCGAGCGCCTTCGACGTGGGCGCCGCGACCTCGATCGCCGGCTCGTTGCGTTCCCACTTCTCGAGGTGGAGCACCTGCTCCGTCGTCGTCGGCGGCCTCTCCCAGACGCGATTGACCATCGGCCACCCGCCCTTTCGTCGCAGCGTGTGGACGAAGCCGAGCCCTTCGACGTACGGCGCGATCAGCGTCGTGCGGAGGATGCGCGGGACGGTGCCGATGTTCGCGGCGCTCATGCTCCGTTGCATCACCTCGCGGAGCATCTCGTCGTTCACGTCGAGGGCCGACTTGCCCTGCTCGGCCATGACGAAGTCCATCATCAGGCTGGTGGCGTCGCCTTCGGCGAGGCACGCGAGGGCGAGCGTCTCGTCGCCTTTGCCGGGCCGGTACGTCGAGCGCTTCTTGAGGTCCCAGTTCTGATCCTGGAGGGCATGCACGAGCTCGTGCGCGAGGGTGGCTCGTGCCTCCACCCCTCGGAGATCGGCCGCGAGGTACATCGTGCCGTTGTTCGGCTCGTAGAAGCCCTCGAGCTGGGCCTCGAGGAGCTTCATCATCTCGTTCATGTAGTCGAACGAGGGCGGCGCGAAGCCGAAGAGCTGGAGGATCTGCCCCTCCCGCTGGATCGCCTCGGCCGGATACTCGCGGAGCGCCTTCTCACGCACGCGGGCGACCAGGCGATCGCGAGGGAGCTTCACTCCGGGCACCGGTCGCGACGCGGTCACGCCGCGGAGGGCGCTCACCTTCGCCAGCGTGCGTGCGACGAGCTTCGACTCCTGCGACGAGAGCGAGCCTTCTTCTTCCGCTTCCGCCGCGCCTTGCGGAGCGGGCGTCATCGGGGCGGGCTGTTCGCTCGCCGGCCGTCGCGGGTCCGGGACCGGCACGGGCTGGGGGCTGCTGCTCGAGCACGCCGCGATCGCGATCGCGACGACTCCGGCCATCAGCGCACGGACGCCTCTCATCGCGCGCTCCGGATCGCTTCGATCGCCGCGCGGTAGTCGCCACCGTTGAAGACGGCGTTGCCGGCGACGAGGACGTTCGCGCCTGCGGCGACCGCGTCCTTCGCCGTCTCCGGCGTGATGCCGCCGTCGATCTCGAGATCGATCGGCGGTCGGTCCGGATGCTTTCGATGGTGCTCGTCGATCATGCGCCGGATCGCGGTGACCTTCGGGAGCACCTCCGGGATCATCGTCTGCCCGCCGAAGCCCGGGTTGACGCTCATCACGAGGATCTGATCGCACACGTCGAGCACGTAGCGCACGCTCTCCTCCGACGTCGAAGGATTCATCGTGACGCCGGCGCGCTTGCCGAGCGATCGGATGAACGTGAGCGTACGGTGGAGGTGCACGCACGCCTCGACGTGGATCGTGATCGTGTCGGCACCCGCCTCGGCGAACGCCTCCACGTAACGCTCGGGCTCGACGATCATGAGGTGGACGTCGAGGGGCAGCTTGGTGACCTTGCGGAGCGCCTTCACGACGGGCGGTCCGATCGTGATGTTCGGCACGAAGCGGCCGTCCATCACGTCGACGTGCAGCCAGTCGGCGCCTGCGGCTTCGACCGCGGCGACCTCCTCGCCGAGACGAGCGAAGTCAGCCGAGAGGATCGACGGTGCGACGAGGATGCGATCGGTCATGTTCTCGAGGCGACGTGTCCGGGAGACGAGCTCGGCCCGAACCGTTGCCTCTTACCACACCTCTCGCGCGGTCTTGCACTCGGCGCGTCCTTGCGAAACTCTAAGCGCGGCATGCAAGCGCGAAAGATCACCAAGGCTGACTTCGACCAGATCGTCGAAGTCATCGACCGTTGGTGGGGTGGACCGATCAGCACCTTCGCCCACCCGATCTTCTTCTACGAGCTCGGTGACAACGCGCTGATCGTCGAGAAAGACGGACGCCTCATCGGTTTTCTCCTCGGCTTCATCGTCTTCAAGCAACCGAAGACCGGCTACGTGCACCTCGTCGGGATCCATCCCGACTTCCGCCGCCAGGGCGTCGGCCGCTTCCTCTACGAGAACTTCACCGAGCACTGTCGCGAGCTCGGCTGCATGCGCATGAAGGCGATCACCACGGTCGGCAACGAGGGCTCGATCCGCTTCCACGAGGCCCTGGGCTGGAAGGCCGAAGAGATCGAGGACTACGCCGGTCCCGGTCGGAAGCGCATCGTATTCACGAAGGAGCTCGTGGCGCCGGGGGCGAACTGAGGTCAGTCCTCAGTCCTCAGTCCTCAGCTTTTCAAAGGCCTCGGGCTTCAGGCCTCGGGCCTCAGCGTTCAGGGCCTCAGGAGACCCCGGGCTCCAGGCTCCAGGTTCCAGGCTCCAGGGAGTTCAGACCGCAGTCCTCAGCGGATGTGAGACTGCGACTCGCTTGGAGCTCCGCGCGCGCATCTTCTTCCGCGCCGGCTTCGCTACCGATTTCCTTCTCGTTCAGGCTCGCCGAGCTCAGGCCCAGCCGTCCACGAAAGCCGCGCAGCACATGCGCGTTGGAAGAGAACGACGTCCGTCACGTGTGCGCTGCCGTTCGCGTGAAGCCTCTTTTCTCTGGAGCCTGGAGCCTGGAGCCTGGAGCCTCGAGAGGCTCGAGCCTGCGGTCTCCGAGAGCCTGAAGCTGAGGACTGAGGTCCGAGGTCTGAGGTTTGGCGAAGCCTTTACACCGGCAACAAAGCGCGCGAAGGTCTCTACCGATGTCTTCCGCGAAGCCGCCCCCCGCAAAACGGTCCGAGCCTTCGGTGACGGTCGCGCAGCTCCGAGAGGTCGGTTTGTTCGGGGCGCTCTCGGACGAATTCCTCGAGCACCTCGCTTCGACCCTCACGGTGCAGCGCGTGGCCCCCGGTGAAACGGTCTTCCGCGAAGGAGACCCCGCGCGCGAGATGTACGTCGTCCTCGACGGCGAGATGGAGGTCCTGAAGAAGAGTCGGCGGGGCCGCGAGACGCGCGTCGCGATCCTCGGTCCGAACGACTGCTTCGGCGAGATGTCGATCATCGACATGCAGCCGCGCTCCGCCACGGTGCGTGCGCTCGGGCCCACGCGCCTTTTGCGCATCTCGACCGAGGAGATGGACGCGTTCTACCGGCACGACCTCAAGTCGTACACGCTCATCGTGCTCAACATCGCACGCGATCTCTCGCGGCGTCTGCGCGTGACCGATGGGCTGCTCGCGGACTTCACCGCGAACGTCCTCGAGGAGTACGTCCAGAGCAACAAGAGGTGAGCTCGGCCGGGACGCGGGCCGTTCGGCCTGCGTTCGGGCGCTGATTCCCGCGCTCTCCGGGCGTGTGCGCGGTCAGTCGAGGTCCTCGTCGTCGAGGCCGCCGTCGTCGCTGGCGCCTCCATCGTCGGTGGGGCCGGCGTCGTCGTCGGGCATCGCGTCGGGCATCGAGGCGTCGGACGGGGTCTCGTCCCCTCCGTCGTTCACGACGCTTCCGGCGTCGTCGGCGGGCGAGTCCGGGGGCCCGGATGGGACCGCGGCCGCGTCGGGAGCGAAGAGCCCGCCGTCCACCTCGCCGCCGGGCGTCGCGCTCGCTTCGGGCGGGAGCGGCTGAGGGTTGAGCGTGCAGGCGACCGCGAGGGTCGTTCCCGTCAGCGCCGCAATGACGTACGCCCGGCGGATCTTCACTTCATTCGCCTCCGTCGCTCGAGTCTTCATCGCCGCCGTCCGAGACGGCGCCGGCGTCAGCGCCCGGGGGAGACATGCCGCCGCTTCCGCCGCTGCCGCTGGAGCCGGACGGGTCGCGGCCCGTCTCCCCGCTGCCGGGCTCCTCACCGCTCTCGGAGTCCTGCCCAGGAGGAAGTGGCTGCGGGTTGAGGCTCTCCACCCCCTCCGGTCCGCCCACGCAAGCCGTCACGGCCACCGCGCATCCGAGCGTCGCCGCGAGCGCGAGCATCCAGAGCGGTTTGCAGAGCATGGCCGTGCTTCATCAAAGCATCCAACGTACCAGTGCAGAAGAGCCTGAAAAAAAGCGAAGCATTCTCGCGTCGAGACCCGAGCACCACGACAGCTTGCGGGTTCGTGGCTCACGTTGGCACAATCCGTTCGTGAGCGCTCCGACCGCTTCGTCGACCGACGCGTCCGGCGCTCGAGGAGCGAGCGGTCCGGACGGGGACGCCGTGCCCGCGGTGCGTGTCACCGACGTGGTGAAGCGGGTCCGCGACGGATCGGCGCGCCGGACGGTCCTCGACGGCGTCAGCTTCGAGGTGCGGCGCGGCGAGCTCGTCGTCGTGCGAGGGCCGAGCGGCAGCGGAAAGACGACGCTCCTCGCCATCGTCGGGGCGATGCTCTCGCCGACGAGCGGAGAGGTGCACCTCGACGGCGAGCCGACGTCACGCCTGCGTGAGACGCATCGCGCCGAGATCCGCCGGCGGAAGGTGGGGTTCGTGTTCCAGGATCTCCAGCTCCTCGACGGCTTGTCGGCTTTGCGCAACGTCCTCTTGCCGAAGGTGCCGGACGGCGTCACCGCGGCGGACGAGCGCCGCGCGCGTGAGCTCCTCGAGCAACGGGGCCTCGGCGCGCTCGCCGATTCGAAGGCGAAGGGGCTCTCCGGTGGCGAACGCCAGCGCGTCGCCTTGTGTCGCGCGCTCGTGAACGACCCGAGCCTGCTCGTCCTCGACGAGCCGACGGCGCACCTCGACGACACCCACGCGGCGGCGATCGCAGAGGAGCTCGCTCGTCTCGCGAAGGAGGGCCGCGCGCTGCTCGTCGCGACGCACGACGCGCGCATCGCGGAGAGCCCGGGCGTCACGCGTGTATTGGATCTCGTCGGGGGTAAGGTGAAGGTTCGAGGTGCCGAGGCCGCCACGTCATGACGAACCTCCTCGAGCCATGGGTCCTGCTTCGCCTCGTCGCGGGTGTCGTCGCGCTCGCGCTCTTCGCGCGCGGCGCGCTCACGGCGCAGAAGGTCCTTCGTCACTTCGACGTCCGGCGCGCCACCGAAGGGCAGCTCGCGCTCGAGAAGCAGCTCGAGCTCGCGGCGACGTTCGCGCGGGTGGGTGCCGTCGTCCAGGTGTCGGCCCTCGTCCTCACGGCGCTCGGCGCGGACCGGCTGAGCCGCGGCGTACGCGGCGCGATGTGCGCCTACGGCGTCTTCTCCGCCCACGAGTGGGGCTTCCGCTCGCTCGTCGCGACGGCGGTGGTGGCGCTGGCCGCCGGAATCGTGACGCAGCTCCACGCGTTCGACGCGCGCGTCCGTACGCTCGAGCTGGCGCGTCCGCTCTCGATCGCGACGTGCGTGATGGCGCCGCTGTCCGCGATCGATCTCGCGATCGCCGGAAAATTCCTGCTCGGCCTGGATCTGAGCGTCGTGGCCTCGTGCTGCTCCGTACAGCTCGATCCCGTGACGGCCATCGGTGAGAACCATGCGTCGGGACCGCGCGTCCTCATGACCGTGCTCGCGGTCGGCGGCACGCTCCTGTCGATTGCGGCGGCCCTCGTCGCGGCGCGCTCGCCGACCCGCGCGAAGGTCGTCTTCGCGGGCATCGTCTCGGCCGTCAGCCTTCCGCCTGCGCTCGCGGCGTCCGTCCTCGAAGTCGCTCCGCACGCGTTCGAGGTGCCCACGCACGGCTGCCCGTTCTGCCTGCTGAAGGCGGACGTGCTCGCCATCGGCTATCCGCTCTACGGAGCGCTGTTCCTCGCCGTCGTGTGGGCCGGCGGGGCGGCGGTGAGCGCGGCCCTCGGTCGCGAGGCGGGTGCTCGAGCCGTGCTCGCCGACTTCGCGACGCGCCGGCTTCGGCGGGGCGCGGCAGCCTGGGGCTGTGCCCTCCTCCTCGGTGCCGCGCCCGTCGTCCGCTTCCTCTTCGTGGCGGGTGGGGCCTCGCTGTTCGACTGACCGCCCTCGCCTCTCGAGGCGGTACGCGGTAGAACGACGCGCGATGCTGCGTCGGGAGCTCATCGTCGGTGTCGCGGCCGCGCTGGTCTTGGTTGCCTGCAAGAAGGCGGAGCAACGGTGCAAGCACTGCGGGATGCGCATCGATCCCGAGAGCGCATGGCGTACCGAGCTCGTGGCCGCGGACGGGACGACGACGAGCTTCGACACACCACGCTGCGCGCTGACCTCGTGGCGCTCCGGGAAGACGCAGGCGACCGCCGTGCGCGTGCAGGAGTACTACGAGCGGCAGTGGCGCGGCGGCGAAGAGGTGCGCTTCGTCCTCGGCGGCGACGTCGTCGGACCGATGGGCCCCGATCTCGTGCCGGTCGACCCTTCGCGCGTGACGAAGTTCATCCAGGACCACGGCGCCGATCGCGCGCTCCGCCTCGAAGAAGTGACGCTCGACGTCCTCTCGTCGATGAAGTGAGGGGAGGACGATCGAGCGGATGCGAGGACGGCTCGTTCAGTCCATCTCGAGCAGGCCGAAGTCCCAGGTCTCCTCGGGCTCTTTGAGCCCGGCGACCGCAGACTCGACCCGCCGGAGAAGCTCGGCGGGGGCGCACAACATCGCGGGGCGCACGCCGACGGCCACTCGGCCCGGCCAGTGCCACACGCGCGCGGCGGTCACGCCTTCCACGTTGTAAACGAGCTCCAGTGTCCGTCGCAGTCTGGGAGGGAGCTCAACGCGCGAGTCCATCGTGCAGGATGCACGTTACCGCGTCCGATGCCGCCTGCAAGAGACGGCGTGCTCGACCTCGCAGATTCGTCGGACGTTTCAGCTCGTCGCCGCAGCGGCAGGTAGGTCTTCGTCGTGCGGTCGACGGCGGTGGCGGTCGGCCGCGGACGGCAGAAAAGGTCCGGGTTCGCCGTCCACCTTGGAATCGTTCAGGGATCGTTCGCCGAATCGTTTCGCGGATCTGGCTCGTCTCCAGGCTCCGGCTCAGGCTGCTCGAGCGGCCGCCTGCGCTCGAGCCACAAACGCGAAAGCGCGCGCCAGGCCTCGCCTTGCGCGCGCTCTTCGACGACCCCGAAGGGCGTCCGTCAGTTGCTGACGAAGATCGCCTCGATCTCGTCCTTGACCTGCTCCTCCGTCTGCTGACGGGCGATCGCGATCTCCTTGACGATCAGGCTGCGAGCGGTGTCGAGCATGCGGCGCTCGCCGAAGGAGAGCTGCTTGTCGGTCTTCAGACGGTAGAGGTCGCGGAGAACCTCTGCGACGTCGTAGATCGAGCCCGTCTTGATCTTGTCCATGAAACCGCGGTACCGGCGGTTCCAGGTCTGGTTGTCGAAGGCGATCGTCCTCTCCCTGAGGATGTCGAAGATTTCGCGGATTTCCTGCTCACTGATGACCTGACGCAGACCGACCGCGCTCGCGTTCGAGACCGGGACCATGATCTTGCGATCGGTATCCATGATGCGGAGGACGTAGAAGGACTGGCGCTTCCCAGCGATGTCCTTCTCCTCGATCCTGATGACCTCGGCCACTCCCTGCGCGGGGTAGACGGCCTTGTCACCGACCTTGAACTTCACGTCCGTTCCAGCCTGCATATCGTCTCCTTCGTTTCCTGGGCTCGGCCTCGTCGGAGAGCCCGGATTGATTCGCGTGCAGAATGCACGCGAATCGCTCATCTGATTGGGGAACCCCCGTCAGGTCAGTGGATGAATACCGTCGACGACGAGCCACGACCTCGCATGCGACTCGCACATGCGAGAGCTCAGGAGCATCTTCCGGAGCGCGCCGCCGTGGTTCGACGCTTGGCGGGCACGAGCTTCCCGGCGATCGGTGCCACCGGCCACAACTTCAGGCGGGCGTACTCTAGTTCCAGAACCCCCCTTCTGTCAAATTCTTTGTGCAGAAAAATGCTGCATGTGGGGTTGATGAAGCATCTGAACCTACCCGGCCTCGTGGGCCTCGGCTCGCGGCATCGAGCGAGGTCGGCGCCTGGAAGTGCCTGAATTCGCTAACCCTTCGGTTCGACCGACCCTCCTTTTCCTCGTGCCTGACCGATCGGTGAAGGACCGCCCAGACTACAGTAGGAATATGTAAGGAAAAGGGTGCTCGCGCAAGGCGAAATCGACCCGAAAGGAGATCGCCGCGCCTTGTTCCTCCTCCGGCTCTCGTCGATCCGGGCGAGTGCCGTGGTGCTGGCGCTGACGCGCGCAACCGAGCGGCGCGAGGTGTGTGTAAGATGCATCCAAACGCGCGAGGACGACGCGGTCGCTTCGCGAGCTCCGCGCAAGGACGCGCTTCGCACAACGCGAGCGGCTCGAGGCGACGGCGCGTGCCGGCGCTTTCTGGTCCGACGACGTCTCAGCCCGCAGCCAGTCGTTCGGCGAGACCCCAGCGGACGCCTCGGTCCGAGATCATCACCTCGTTCGCGCCGACGTGCTCGAGATAGGCGAGCGCGACGAGGCCGCCGGTGACGATCACGTCGGCGCGCTTCGGCTCGATGCCGGGCCACGCGCTTCGTTCTGCGACCGTCAGGCGCGCGAGCTCTGCGACGAGGCGCTCGAGCGTCGTGACGGGCAGCGTGAGCCCGTGGACGCGGGTGGGATCGTACGTGGCCATCCGAAGCGACGCGGCGGCGAGCGTCGTCATCGTGCCCGCGATGCCGACAGGCGGGACGTCGCTCTCGAAGAGCGGCACCGAAGCGAACGTCTCGCGTGCGCATCGCCGCACCTCGGCCAGCTCGGAGTCCGACGGCGGATCGCTCTTCACGTAGCGCTCCGTGAGCCGAACGCTGCCGACGTCGTAGCTCCGTGCGAAGTGCAACGCGCCGCCGCGCTCGCCGTGCACGATCTCCGTGCTCCCACCGCCGATGTCGAAGACGCGCACGCGAGCGCCCGGGGGAACGGAACGAACGCCGCTGAGGGCGCCAGCGAAGGTGAGGCGAGCCTCCTCGTCGCCCGAGATCGTCCGCGCCTCGACGCCGAGCTTCGCCTTCACGTGCGCGCGCACCTCCTCGCCACCGCTCGCGTCACGCATCGCGCTCGTGCCGACGACGGCGACGCGCTCGACGCCGAGACGCGCGATGATCTCGGCGTAGCCGTCGATCGCGGCGTTCGTCCTCTCGATGGCCGCGCGCGCGAGCGTCCGCGTCTTGTCGACTCCCTCGCCGAGCCGCGTGATCGTGGCCCGCTCCTCCACGGCGACGAGCTCGCCCGACGCGGTTTTCTCGGCGACGAGGAGAAGGACGGTGTTCGTACCGATGTCGATGGTGGCGACGAGCATGGGATCAGGCTCCAGGCTCCGGGCTCCAGGGAGGGGGGGCGCCGGCGCCTTCGAGGCAGCAGCGTTCGGTGCACGCAGAGCCCGTCGGAGAATCTCCGTCGAGAGCCTCCACAAAATGGAGAAGGCCTCGACCACCGGTCGAGGCCTTTCTCTCTGACCCCCCTGGAGCCCGGAGCCTGGAGCCTCTTTCCTACTTGATGCTCCCGAGGTTCAGCATCTCCTCGACGTTCGGCTGGACGACGAGCTCGACGCGGCGGTTCCTCTGCTGCTCCTCCTTCGTCTGCTGCTCGACGGTGCCGGCGATCGGGTCGAACTCGGCGTAGCCCGCCGCCGACCAGCGCCGCGGGTTGAGGCCGCCGCCCGCGACGTCGCCCTTCTTCTTCGGATCGGCCTTGTGATCGGACGTGAGGAAGAGCGTGACCTGGCGCGCGCGCGCGAGCGAGAGACCCCAGTTGTCCTTGAAGGGGCCGTTCGGCGGGTACTTCACGTTGTCCGTGTGGCCGGCGACGACGAAGTAGCGGTTGCTGAGATCCTTGTCGTTCCGAATGACCTCGGCGACCTGCGAGAGGATCTCCTTGCCCTGCTGCTTCAGCTCGTCCTTGCCCGAGTCGAAGAGGATGTCGCCGGGCAGCTGGACGACGAGGCGGTTGTTGCGCGGAACGACCTTGACCCCGAACTGAGTGAGCTTGTCGAGCTTCGAGCGGAGCTCACGGAAGCGAGCCTCGATCACGGCGAGCTGCTCGGCGCGCTGCTTGTACTCCTCGAGCGCCTGCTTGAGCTTCTGCGCTTCTCCCTGGGAGCGATCGAGCGAGATGCCGGCCTGCTTGAGCTGCTCCTTCATCTTCTCGATCTGGTTCTGCGCCTCGGAGAACTTCGCCTGGTCGTCCGCGATCTGCGCCTTCGCGGCCTTCAGGTCCGCGGTGAGCTTGTCGATCTCGCGCTGCTTCGCGGCCATCTCCTCGTCGGTGTGTCCGCAGCCGGCGAGCATCATCGCCACCGCAGTCACGCCCGACCAAACCAACAGCTTCCTCATGTGCGTCGTCCTCCTCAGTAAGTCCCGCGCTGCATCGCGCGGTGATCTACTCTCGAGCGAAGCCGCCTCGTGACGACCGTGTCGAGTCGAGCACGAACCTTCAACGGCGCAAGCGACGGTATCGACCACTCGGCTACGACGTCAACGTCGGACGTCCGATGAGCTAGGTGGGCGAGAGGCGGCGGACGATTTTTTTCTCGCGCACGACGACGGCGCGCGTGCCGCGGAGAACCGCGTGCGAGGCGGCGTCGCGCCCCGAATCCAGATTCGATACGAAATCTGGAATCTCCAACGATCGCGCCAGGAGCCCGAAAATACCGGTCGATGGTGTGGGGAGCGCCGACCCGAAAGGGCGTTCAGCATCGATGGGCGCGTGGAGCACCCCGGTGTTCCCGTGAGCACCGGATCGCCCTTTCAGCCTGCTCAGCCGTCAAGTTTTTTTTGTTTGACATGTGACGTAGGTGACCATATACGTCATGTAGATCACCTCTGCAGGAGGACATCACATGGCTGCTAAGAAGAAGGCTGCTGCTAAGAAGACGAAGACCACCAAGAAGGCTGCGGGCAAGACCGCGACGAAGAAGAAGGCGAGCAGCAAGAAGCGCGCCTCGTCGAAGAAGGCTGGCTGAGCATGGCAGCGAAGAAGAAGGCCGGCGCAAAGAAGGCTACTGGCGCCAAGAAGAAGGCCGGCGGCGCCAAGAAGAAGGCGGGCGCCAAGAAGAAGGCCACCGCCAAGAAGACGGGCGGCGCCAAGAAGAAGGCCGCCAAGAGACCAGCTAGGAAGGCCGCTCCCAAGGCAAAGAAGAAGGCGGGGCGGTCTGCGGCAAGGCGTCCCGCTGCCCGTGGCAAGGCCTCGGGCAAGGCAGCTCCGCCGGCGGGCGTTCCGTCGATGTTGGGCGGCGCTCCCACGTCCAGTGCTGGGCTGGACGAAGGCGAGGAGTAAGCCTCCACGCTGGGAGTGGGACGCTGGTTTCTGCTGACTCTGCCTGGACTTACAGGCGGGTTGGCTCGGGATGAGAGGGCGTTGCCCCGATCGGGGAGCGCCCTCTCGCCCTTTGTGCGGTCGAGCTTTGTCGCGATCAGTAGAGGACCGCGCCCGAGCAGGGGTGTCCACGTTCAGGGGGTGCAGGCGAGCACCCCGAACGCCTGGAAGGTAGTAGACAGTCGTACAGTGTCCTGACGTTCCGGACGGGGTGCTCAGTCGCCGAGATAGAGCTTGAGCGACTCGGCCGCCTGCCGCCGGTCGAACGGCACGCCCCGAAGCTCCTCGCGCTGGCCGATCTGCTCGAACAGGTCGGAGAGGAACGCGTAGAAGCTCTCGGCCTCGCCCACGGCGCGCTCGAGTCGCACCGGATCGAGCAGATCGGTCTCTTCGAGCGCGGTGAGGGCCGAGATGAACGCGTCGAAGCGCGGGTAGTCCGACGCGCGAAGCAGCGGGTACCCCATCGCGTCGAAGTACGCGAGGAACTCGCGCACGAACTGAATCGACGAAGGACCGCTCCACCGATCCTCGCGGTTCGGGGCTGCGCGCGCCTTCGCCGCGAACGCCCGGACGATCTGGGCGAACATCCAGACGTCGCGACGAAGACGCATCGAAAGCGACCGCTTCGCCGACGAGTCGTCGAAGACGCCGTGCTCGTCGAGTCGGGCACCGAGCGCTTTGCCGAGCACGAGCACCGCATTCTGGAGCGCCGGCCGAAGATAGCCGGCGACCGTGCTCACGGAAGCGCGTAGCTGCTCGGTGGTCACGCCTGCGTCGGGCGGCGCGAAATCGTGCTCGAACGCGCGTCGCAGCTCGAGCCGCACGTTCGCGGCGATGCCGCCGAGCGTCGCCTTGATCGAAACGAGCCGGTGCGCCTCGGCGAGCAGCTCGTCGTAGCGCGCGCGGATCTGGTGGGCAGGGACCCGGAACAGCTCGCGCTCGAAGCTCTCCGCGAGCTGATGGCCGCTCTGCTTCCGCAGGTGATCGGTGAGCGCGCGGGCGTCCGAGCGAAGGACGCTCAGGACGACGTACACGAGGCCTGCCGGACGCGACTCGCGGACGACGTGCTCGAGGAGCGACACGTACCGGAGCATCCGGAAGAGGGAGAGGAACGTGAGCGCGACGAGCCTCCGCGCCTGCTCGCCCGGCACTTGGCGCATCAGCTCGAGGAGGCGAACGTTCGTGATGCGATCGAACTCGGGCCGGAACTCGAGCGCGACGAGCGGGTTGAAGAACGCGGACCGCGACACTTCGCGGTGGGCGACGGACATCGCCGCGTAGAACAGCCGGAACGGCACGCGCGGTAGCCGCGTGATGCCGCCCGTGACCTCGAGCAGGTTCGTGAGCGCGTGGCGCAGCACGAAGAGCGACTCCTCGGGCGTGTCCTGCGTGGCCGCGCCGCGGACGAGACGCGTGCGCGCCGTGTCGTCCGGCAGGAGCATCTCGAGGTAGCGCTGGAAGACGAAGGCGCGTTCCTGCTCGCCGAGGAGCTGCCGGCACAGGTAGACGATGCGGTGCATCGCGTCTCGGGCGAGCACGAGCTGCTCGCGATAGTCCTGGGCGACGATCGCCGTTCGTCGCGGCGGCCCCGTGTGGTTGCGCGGGTTCGCGAAGCACGCGAGCCCCTTCAGGAGCACCTCGAGCTCGAAGAGCGTGTCTTCCTTGCGAGAGCCCTCGAGCCGGGCGAGCCACTGCTCGCGCGCGATGGACTGCTCACGGCGGAGGCCGCGCGTGTCGCGGAGGAGATCGCCGTACGCGTCGCCTCCGGGCGGCAGCGGAGGGATCGAGCGCGTCACTGCCTGCGAAGGGTGCGCGGTGGGCCGCCCCGTGGCGAACGGCGGCGGTCGGCTGAAGGCCGGCGCGCCGTCGACCCCGACGGAGAAGCGCGGCGGTATCGAGCGGGGCGGCAGCCGCGACTCGCTCATCGACCCGCCTTGACCCCACGAACGCGTGCGCCCGCGTCACCCTCCTTCTTCGAGAGGAGCGTGTCGAGGCGGCCGACGCGCGCGCCGAGCATCTTCGCCATCACGCCCTCCACGTCTCGCCCCGTGCGCTGGGACCAGAGCGTGATGTCGAGCGCGATCTGGCTCGTCGCGATCTCTGCGATCGCCGACGTCTCGCTGATGACGGCCGTGTCCGCGTCGTTCGATTCGGTCGCGCCGATGAGCGACCGCCGATCGTCGGCGACCACGACGAGCCGGTGTTTCCAGAACTCCTCGAGCGCCTTCTCCTCGAGCCCGTACGTGAAGACTTCGCCGGGGAGAGGCGGCAGCTCGGCGTGCGAGAAGATGACGATGTAGACCTTCCGCTTCGCCGCCCGCTTGAGCTCGCCGGCGAGCTGCTCGAGCTCGCGAGGCCAGCCGCTGATGACGAGGCGCTGCTGCGCGCTGCGCACCACGCGCTCCGCCTCCTCGATGATGCGCTGGTAGCCGCGCACGCTGAACGCGTCGGGCGTCGGAGGCGTGACGTCGAGACGGCGGATCGCCTCTTCGAGCTGCTCGACGGAAGCGTCGAATCGCTTCCGTAGCATGACGAGCAGATCCTCCGCGGGCGCCGGCGCGAACCGCTCGGGTGTTCCGGCGATCGAGCGAGCAGCGCCTGCCTTCACCAGCCGCCGGAGCACGCCGTAGACCGCCGAGCGAGGGATCTGCGCCCGCACCCCGACCTCGTAGCCGGTGGCCGGGCTCTCCTGCAGAAGGGCGGCGTACGCGCGTGACTCGTTCAGGCTGAATCCGAGGGCCACGAGGGCTGGCACGACGTCCGGCTCGGCCATGCGATCTTTCTCCCACGATCCCGCGCATTCACAAAGTTCTGGCGCGGTTTCGGGGCACGGGTCCGACGGTCGCGCTCGTGCGAACCGAGCTTCGCGCCGTCGAGCCGAAGCGTCCTTCGGCGGCGACGCCTACTTGCCCGTGCCCTTCGTCGACTTCCTCGGGTGGAAGTTGAACGGGTAGTGGGCGCGCGTCTCGTAGCCGCCCGGGCTCGGGGCGAACTTGATCTTCTTGATGATCTCGATGATGCAGTTGCCGACGCTCGGCTCGAGGATCTGCGATTTCGTCGTGTCGACCGACGCTTCGGTCACGTTGCCCTCGGGATCGATCACCCACTTGATGTCGAGGTCGCCCTCGATCCCCGGATGCTGCTCGAGGGCCTTGTCGTAGCAGGCGCGCGCCTCGTCGCGGCGCGACACGATGATCGTCTGGATGTCCTTCGCGGTGCGGCCGGGCTCGTTCGCGCTCTGCCCGCGCGTGCTCTTCGGCCCGCCCTCGCCCTTCGTCTCGGTCACCGTGTGGACGTTGCCTCCGAGCTTCGCGCCCTGGAGATCGCCGCCCTTGCCGAGGTGCGCCGTGGTCGTCGTTCCGCCGTTGTCGCCGCCCGTCGACTCCGAGCCGGACCCGCCCGAGCCTTCGGACGCGGTGTCGGAGCCCCCGCCGCCCGAGCCCTCCGAAGCCGTGTCCGTCTCGCCCGAAGGCGTGCCCGCCGTCGTGGGGCTCTTGGCGCCTCCGGCATCGTTGCCTCCGCACGCGGCGGCGGCGACGACCGTGACGGACGAGAACAGCGCGAACCCGAGTCGGAGGAGTGCTCTACGCATGGAAGGGACGCTAACGCATTTTCCTCGCGCGTGAGGACCTCGAATCTCGCGCTCGAAGCTCGTCGGCTTCGAGTCTGCTCACGGATCGGCGCGAACGCCCCCGTCCGTGCACACGCCCCAGAGGGTCCACCCTCCTTCTTCGCAGACGTACAGGTCTTCGCAGCCGCAGCAACCGGCACCGCACGAGAGCGCGAGGCCGAGCGAGCAGTCCGGCGCTTGGAGGCTCGGACAGCCCGGGCCGCCGAAGGCTCCCTCCGGCGCGTCGATCGAGGCATCGAACGGCGGCGCAGCGGGCTCGTCGACGCTCGCATCGAGCGGAGCCGGACGCGCGCCGCCTTCGTGCTCGGGACAGCGGTACAAGAGCTCCCAGACGTTGCCTGGCCGGCAAGCGTAGACCGCCTCGCACGCAGGATCGTTGCAGGAGACTCCGCGCGCGATCGGACAGCCTCCCTCCGGGATGTTCGAGCATGGCTGCGCTACCGGTCCGTCGTCGCAGGCCAAGAACGGCGGGAGCGTGACGAGCACGCATACGAGCGCGCGTCCGAGCACGCTCGTGCTCGCGTTCCGTGTCGGTCGCCGCCTCCTCCTCGGAGGTTCGCGGTCCGTCAGGACGCCTTCAAGAAGGGCTCCCACTCGCGGTACTTCGTCCCGGAGCCGAGGAGGATCTGCGCGGTCATCGACCACTTCGGTCGGAACGGCCGTCGCCGGAGCCGCATGTTCGCTTCCTCGGGCGTGCGCCAGCCCTTGCGGAGGTTGCAGTGGCGGCATGCGGTCACGAGGTTCTCCCAGGAGTCGTCGCCGCCACGCGATCGAGGCTGGACGTGATCGATGTTGAGCTCGCGCAAAGGCGGCTGCTTTCCGCAGTACTGGCACTGGTGCCCGTCGCGGAACATCAGGTTCCGCCGTGTGAGTCGGACCGTGACACGCGGCGTCCGATCGTAGCGATGCAGGTGCAGGACGCGCGGCACCCGAAGCACGCCGCCGACGATCGGCAGCGCGTCGTCTTGCTCGCGGATGGGGAGCGAGCGCCAAAGCTCGAAATCGTACTCTTCGCCGGTGTCGTCGAGCGCCTTCGCTGCGCCGCCATACAGCAGGACGAACGCACGCCGCACGGTCGTCAGCTGTACGGGCTGGAACACGCGATTGAGAACCAGGACCGGTCTCGAGAGCACGTCGGTCATCGCGCGACTCCATGGAGGGTAGCAGAAATCGTGCAGAGTGCCCCGAACGAGGCCATTTTCTCGGGAACATCTGCGCTACGGATGACGTTGACCGGTCGAGGGTCGTAGGTAGTCTGACTACCATGCACGCGCGGGCTCAGCCGTTGCCGCCCGCCGCGGCCGCCTCTATCGAAACCGACGAGGAACGATGACGGACGCAGAGCGGGCGAAAGATGCGACCGAAGACCCGGCACCGAGCGAGCGCGCCGTCGAGGTGCCGGCCCGCCGTGCGCGAGACGAGGAAGACGACGAGGAGGGCGCGCGAAAGCGGCTGCTGCTCGTCGTCCCGCTCCTGATGGCCGCTGCGGCGATCGTCGCGCTCGTCCTCGTCGGGATGCAGGACAAGGGCATCTACTCGAAGCCCGTCGACGAGCTCATCGCGCAGAAGGAGAAGTTCATCGGCAAGTCGGTGCGCGCCGAGGGCAACCTCGTGCACGGCACGCTCGTGAAGCGAGAGAACCCCTGCGAGTATCGCTTCCGCATCGAGAAGAACGGCGTCGAGCTGCCGGTCCGCTACGCGAAGTGCGTCGTGCCCGACACGTTCCGCGACGTGCCCGGAATGGACGTCGGCGTGACGGTCGAGGGCGAGCTCCGTCCCGACGATTCGCTCGAGGCCTCCCAAGTGCTCGCGAAGTGCCCGAGCAAGTACGAGATGAGAGAGAAGGCGGCGCAGGGCGAGAAGGCACCGCACGCGGAGATCCCGCCGCGATCGGAAGACTCCGTCTCCGTCACGACGCAGTGAGGCCGGAGGCTCCAGGCTCCGGGCTCCAGGCTCCAGCAGCTCCTCGCTCGGCGCGCGACGTCATGCGGTGCCGCATGCGCCGTGTCGGGCGGCACGGGTACGATCGCACTCCTCCTTGCGCGGCACGCGTCGTGATGCGCCCATTCGACGTCTCGATCGGCGCACGCGATGCGACGGGCTCGTAGAGGAAGTGCGGACGCTTCGGTGCGCACCCCTGGAGCCTGGAGCCCGGACCCTCACGCCTCTAATGATGAGCTACTCTCTCCGAATGCCCCGGGAGTGAACCAGATGCCGGGTCCTCTCTACTGGATTGACGCGATCGCTCGTCAGAGAGGCCTCCGCTACGAGCCGGAGGCGGACGAGCGCTGGCTGCGCGCGTGGGAGCCGTACACGACCATGAAGGTTCCCTATCGCTACGAGCACGCGCTCCACGCGACGGGGGAGAACGGGTCCGTGTCGATCGCGCGCGCCGTGCTCGAGCTGCCTCGGCCGCCCTCGCCGGCGCCGCTGCCGCCCCCCGAGGTCGGGACTTGGATCGCGATCGTCCAGGACGTCCGGATCAAGGTGAAGGCCGCCGTGACGAGCGACTTCGCGAGCCCCTTCGCCGAGCCGCTCGATCTCGTGTCGATGCCGCGACTGCCGACGGGCGATCCCGCGTTCGATCACGTCTTCGCTTCGTTCGCGGCGACGAAGGAGGATCTCGCGACGGGCGTGACCCCGAGCCTGCGCAGGCTCCTTCTGTCCTGGCGGATCCCCGTCCACGCCGAGACGCGTCCCGGCGGGTTCGTGCTCGCTCCCGTTTCGCTGAGCCCGGACGATCGAGGGCTCTCGTGGATGCTCGACGCGGTGCACCTGTTCGGCGAAAAGGCGACAAAGCTCAGGACATCGTGAGACCGCTTCTGTATGCTCGGCTTTCGAGGTCGGGCCGTCCGTGACGTCTCGCGGCCCGCTCGCCGAATCCACTCATGCGCTGCCGCAAGCAGATCTCAGGGCTCGGTTTTCTTCTCGTTGCGGCCACGTCGTGTCCGGCGTTCGCGCAACCGTCGCAAGCCTACCCGGAGTGCAACAAGACGGTCAGCTCCAGCGAGAGCGAGCTCGCTCATCAGAAGTACATCGCCGGCAAACAGGACTACGACGAGGGCAACTACGACTCGGCGATTCGGCGCTTTCGTGACGCTTACGCCCTCGACTGCACGAAGCACGAGCTGCTCGTCATCATCTCCGCCGCGTACGAGCGCAAGGGCGACAAGAAGGAGGCGATCGCGGCGCTCGAGACCTACGTCGAGCGCGCCCCGTCGGCTCCGGACATCGCCACCTACCAGGCGAAGATCGAGAACCTGAAGAAGCAGCTCGCCGCGGCGGAGACGCCGCCTCCGACCCAAACGGAGCAGCCGTCGTCGCCGCCGCCGCCGCCGCCGCCGATCGCGGAGACGAGGGGGCACACGGCGTGGCCATGGGTCATGGTCGGTGTCGGCGGCGCAGCGGTCGTCGCGGGGGTCATCGTCGCGCTGACCGCGCCGGACTTGCCGGAGGGGTGTAACAGGGAGGACAAGACGTGCGGCTTCCTCGATCCCAAGATCGTGGAGAACCCCATGACCCCGGACCAGCGGAAGCCGACGGACGACGAGAGGGCCAATCTCGCCACGCGTCGTGAGATCGCCGGGAAGGCCGTCTCGCAGCCGAAGATCGGCATCGGCATCGCGATCGGCGGCGGAGCGCTCGTCGCCGGCGGGCTTCTCTGGCATTTCCTCGAGCCGACCGGGCCGAAGGAGACGGCGGGCAAGACGAAGCTCCGCCCGATCCTGTCTCCCGGCTATGCGGGGCTCAACTTTGGCGGGTCCTTCTGAAGCCGGTGCGGGGCGTGCTCGGGCGGTCCTGACCGCACGTCGTGACGCCGGTGGCGGCGTGAGCCTCGTCACGCTGACGCCGCCTGCCGAGCTGGCGCACGCGTACCGAGCGCCGGGGCAGTACATCAAGGTCCACGCCGAGAGCGGCGGGTACTTCGTCCTCGCGAGCGAGGTCGGCGCGCCGTCCTGGGAGCTGCTCGTCCGGAACTCGGGCGGAGCCGCGGATGCGCTGACCCGCGCGCCCGAAGGCACGGTGTTCGACGTGACCGGGCCGCTCGGCGCCGGGTTCCCTCTCGAGCGCGCGAGGGACAAACCGCTCGTCGTCGCGGTGGTCGGGAGCGCGCTCGCCGTGGCGCGTCCGATCCTGCGCGAGCGGATCGCGCAGGACGCCTGCGCGTCGACGAGCATCTACATCGGGGCGCGCTCGGCGCGCGACGTCCCGCTGCCCGGCGAGGTGGCGGGTTGGGGCCGCGCGGGAGCACGCCTCGTCCTCTGTCTCTCGCGTCCGGATCTCGACGACCCTTCCGTGCTCGGCGAGGCGGCTCGAAGCGCCGGCTGGGTGCAGCACGTCCTCGCCGCCGAGGTCGCTGCCGGTCGGATCACGCACGGGCTCGTCTTCGCGGCCGGACCGGCCGGAATGCTCGAGGAGATCCGGACCCTCCCGACCCGGCGGCCCGCCGCCTCGAAGGAGGACGGGCGCGCCGTCGAGGGCGAAGCGGGCGCCGCCGACGTGCTCGAGGTCGTGACGAACGTCTGAGTTTGTCGGGCGCTATTGGCTCGTATACCCTCATGCGTGGATGAGCAACGCGTCGTCGGAGTTGCCGAAGGGCGCCGTTCGCCCGGGCGGGAAAGAGGAGCTTCGCGCGTCGTTGCTCAAGACCTACCTGCTTCGCATTCGCGCGGAGAAGGACGAGCGCGTCGTCCGCGAGATCCTCGCGAACGCGGGGATCGAGCCGTGGATGGTCGACAACGAGACGGGCTGGGTGAGCACCCAGGCGGCTCGGCGAGCGCTCCGCGGGATCTGCGAAGCGCTCGGGACGATCGACGCGCTCCGCCGTCGCGGCGAATGGGCGACGAACCCGGAGGCGCTCGGGTCGCACGTTCGAATGCTCCGGACGGCGGAGCATCCCGTCGACGCCTATCAGTACCTCGCGGACAACGCGAAGGAGGTCACGCGCGTCGGCACGTGGGACTTCGAGCTCCCCAACGCGAAAGGCGACAAGGAGCCGAAGCCCGAGCTGAACGAGGCCGGGGATCTCGTCGACGCGTCGAAGAAGCTCCCGAAGAACAAAGCGACCGTCAACGCCGTCCGGCTCATCTATCGGCCGAGGACGGACGGGTACGACGACCAAGAGAAGCCCGATCCGCAGGCCGAGACGCTCTTCTGTGCCGCGCGCGAGGGAGAGCTCGCCTCGATCCCGCGCATCTGGGGGCTCGACGACGCGCGCGTCACCCACGAGAAGTGCCTCGCGAAGGGCGACGACCGTTGCTCGTATCTCGTCGAGTGGGATCCGCCCGCGACGAAGAGCACGATGATCCTCGCGGCCGCCGGCGCGGCGCTCGTGAGCGGAGGTGTGATCGGCCTCGCGGGCGGGCCGCTCGCCGGTACGCTCGGCGCCATCTTCGCCGGTCTCCTCGGCGCGGGCGCGGGGCGGATGTGGGATCGCTCGAAGGCCGACGCCTCGGCGCGTGCGTTCGAGAAGAACCGGATCGCCGCGCTCGAGCGCGGTCTCGATCTGCGCGGCGAGGCGACGAGCACCGCGGTGCCGGGCGAGCTCACGGGGACGATCCTCGGCGGCAAGTACCGCATCGGGAAGAAGATCGGCTCGGGCGGCATCGGCGTCGTCTACGCGGCCGAGCACATGACGCTCGGTCACGAGGTCGCCGTGAAGGTACTGCGCGGCGCCGCGGCGCGAGACGGAGGCGAAATCGCGCGGCTTCGGCGCGAGGCGTACATCCAGGTCAACATCGACAACGTCAACATCTGTCGTGTGTACGACCTCGATCAGATGCCGGACGGATCGATGTACGTCGTCATGGAGCGCCTCCACGGGCGCTCGCTCGCCGACAAGCTCTCGCGCGAGCACGTCATCGCTCCGGGGTTCGCGATCCCCGTGTTCATCGGCGTCTGCCGTGCGCTCGCGGGGGCGCACAAGAAGGGCGTCGTCCACCGCGATCTCAAGCCGGGCAACATCTTCCTCTGCGACGACGGCACGCCGAAGGTCCTCGACTTCGGCATGAGCAAGCTCACGACCGCCGAGTCGCTGACGCAGGCGGGGTATACGCTCGGCACCCCCGAGTACATGGCGCCGGAGCAGTGCATCGGCGCGAACGTCGTCCCGCAGACGGACCTCTATGCGTTCGGCGTGCTCATGTACGAGGCCCTCACGGGCGAGCTGCCGATCGTCGCGCAGAGCCGGCGCGAGCTGCTCGATCTGCACCAGCGTCAGATCCCGGTCCCGATGCGCCAGCGGCGCCCGGACCTCGACATCCCCGAGGCGCTCGATCAGATCGTGATGAAGTGCCTGAAGAAGCGGATCTCGGAGCGCCCGAAGAGCGCCGAGGAGCTCGAGGCGATGCTCGCCGCGATCCCGCTCGAAGGCCTCCCGACCAGCTACGACCGGCGTCCGAGGCGCCTGCCGCAGCCGCCGGCCAACGAGGACTCCGGGACGATTCCTGCGCTCACCAGCAGCGATCCTCCGCCACCGATGAAGTAGGTCGAGCGCAGCGGAGACATGACCGAATCGCTCACACCTTCTTCCGTCGGCCTTCGATCCCAGGCCGACCGCATGTTTCGTGTCAACTGGATGGCGAACGTGCGGACGACGCCGAGCGGCGTCCCGTTCGTCACGGCGGACTTCGTCGCGAAGCAAGGGCGGCGCGTTCGCATCATCGACGTGCGCGAGGCCGACGAGCTCGTCGGCGCCCTCGGGTACATCCCCGGCTCGGATTGGATCCCGTACGAGCGGGCGCGCACGCTCCCCGAGCGCGTCGACCGTGACGATCCGTTGATCGTCGTGGCGGCCGGCGAGGAGCGAGCGCACGACATCGTCGAGGAGCTCTCGAAGGCGGGCATGCGCTGCGTCGCCTTCATGATGGGCGGCATCATGGCGTGGCGAGACCTCGGGTACTCGACGACGCGCGACCGCTCGATCCTCGATCGAAGAGACGTCCTCCGCGACCTGAGCGACTTGCCTCGCGAGGTGCCCGAGCAGGTGACCGCCGAGCACGTCCGCAAGCACGTGGGCGACCGGCTCTCGGTCAAATGGATCAAACTGCCTGCGCTCCTCGCACGCGGGCTCGTGTCGTGTGTCGACGGTCGCGACGACAGCGGGATCATCGGCAGCCCCGGCGGGGACGCGGGCGAGCTGCTCGTCGGCCTCCGCGCGCTCGAGAAGCTGACGCGGAACGAGCTCTCCGACGAGGCGGTGATGACGCTCCTCTCGCGGCGGCTCGACGTGTTCGGACGCTTCTACATGCACACGGACACCGACGCCTCGAACGCCGCGATCGGGGCGTTGCGCGCCGATCCACGCTTCGCAGGCGCGATCGACGGGCTCCACGACCAGCTCGAGTGGCGTCGCTTCTGGGCGTCACCTCCGCGCGAGCTGCGCCCTGCGCTCATGGAGCACGCGCTCGATCCCGCGCACATCGGCTGCGGCCACCTCCGTCTGCAGCTCATGCGCCCGAGGGAGTTCGACACGCGCGAGGCCCTCGTCCGTGCGGTCCTGCGCGGCTTCCACGAGCGCCGGTGGGACGGCGCCCCCGAGATGGAGTACGTCCCGCTCGCGGGCGGCCACACCGAGCGCGCCGTCTTGAACATTCGCATCGGGGGCTCGCTCTTCCCGTTCTCGCGCATCCCGCTCGTCTCGCCCGCCGTCGGCGGCGCGCAGGTCTTCGTCCACCACCCACGCGTCACGTCGTACCTCCGCCGGCAGCTCGCCCAGTTCCTCGCGATCCAGACGGACATCTGCGGGACCGCGATCGATCCCGATGAGCTCCACGTCGAGATGGAACGCCTCGGCGCCGCCCAGCTCGCGCGCACCCTGTCGGAGCTCGCGAAGGGCCTGCCCATCTACGACGTGACGTTCCACGGCGAGGAGCGCGTCGAGGTGCGCCCGGGCGGCGTGGTGGAGTAGGGCGGGGAGAGCGGGGCATCCCCCTGTTCCCGTTCCCGAATCTGTCCGTCTACCTCAACACCCAGACCAGCCCCGCGATACTGAGCGCAATCACCGCCACGGCGATCGTGACGACCATGACGTCGAAGGCCGTCCAAACGCGCCGCTGCCGAGGCGGAGCCGCGCCCGTCGTCGGCGCCCGCGCCGCGACCTCGGCGATGGGCGCCGGATTGGCCGCCGCCATGCGCGACTCCGGCGCCGGAGCCGACGCGGGAGGCGGCGCGCCTTGCGCGGATGGCTGCGCGACCGACGGCGGCGGAGGCGGCGGAGCGTCGGCCTCGTTCATGTGCTCGTCGGCCGCCGCTTCGAGCTGCGCGAGCGCGAGGCTCACCGGCTCGTGCAGCGCGAGGACCGACCGGCCGACCCGTGCCATCGTCGGCGGCCGCCACGGCACGTCGCGGTGCGGGGCGAGCCGCGTGTCGCCGAGGTAGACGCCGTTCATCGATCCGAGATCGCGCAGCATCACCTGAGCGCCCCGGCGGACGACGACGGCGTGCTCGCGAGAAGCGTCTTCGTCGGCGAGCGGCAGGTCGCAACGCTCGGCGCGTCCGATCACGTAAGCGCGCCCGTCTTCGAGCAACCGGAGCTCGGCGCCGATGTCCGGTCCCTCGACCACGCGGACCTTCGCGATGGTGTCGTCGCCTGCGGCCTCCATCGCGTCGCGGACGAGCGCGAGCGCGATGTCGCGGGTGGCGAATCCGAGATCGGGAGTGGGAGGCCTCTGGCCGACGGCGATCTCGAGCCATACGCGACCGACACGGACGAGATCCCCCGTCTTCACGAGGCGCGGCGTCTGCGGGACGAGCTTCACGCCGCCGACCCACGTGCCGTTCGTGCTCCCCTCGTCGACGATGGCGTACTCCGTGCCCTGTGCGCGGATGGTCGCGTGGCGCTGGCTCACGCTCGGGTCGGGGAGGCGTACGTCTGCACCGACGCTGCGGCCGATGACGACCCGCGGCCCGTCGAACGTGAGCGACGGTGACTCGCCGCCGCTGGCCGATCGAATGAGCACCGTGACGGGCATCGCGCCGCTCTCCTCGACCGTCGACCGCCCTCCTCGAGGGTCAGTAGCCCGGGATGCTCTTCAGGTGCGGGCGGAAGTTCTCCGTCGCGCGCTCGACCCACTCGATGACGTCGACGGCCACGTCGCGTCCCATGTGCTGGCTGAGCTGCTGGATGCCGGTCGGCGACGTGACGTTCACCTCCGTCAGCTTCCCGCCGATGACGTCGAGGCCGACGAACACGAGCCCGTCTTCGGCGAGCCGCGGGGCGATGTCCGCCACGATCGCGCGCTCGACGTCCGTGACGGCATACGGCTCCACGCTTCCGCCGACGTGGATGTTCGAGCGGAGATCGTCGGCCCGCGGCACGCGGTTGATCGCGCCGAGGATCTGCCCGGCGAGCACGATCACGCGTTTGTCGCCCATCGTGACGTCGGGGAGGTACTCCTGCACCATGACGAGGCGCTGTCCCTCTTCCGTGAGGAGCTGGATGATCGAGCGGGCGTTCTTGTCGTCCGTCCGGATCATCATCACGCCCGAGCCTCCGGCGAGGTAGAGCGGCTTGATGACCGACGTCCCGCCGACCTCCTTCGTGAACGACAAGACGTCGTCCTCGCTCGACGTGACGATCGTCTTGGGGATCCACTTGGGGAAGTTCAGCGTGTAGAGCTTCTCGTTGGCCTCACGGAGCCCGCGCGGATCGTTGATCAGCACCGTCCGATCGCGGACACGCTCGAGCAGGAGGCTCAGCATGAGGTAGGCGTTGTCGAACGGCGGGTCCTTGCGGATGAAGACCGCGTGGACGTCGGCGAGGCGGACCTCTTGAACGGGGCCGAACGTGAAGTGCGGGGCCGCGTCGCTCACGGTGAGCTGGCGCACCTGCGCGTAGAGGTCGCCGCGCTTCACGGACACGTCGCGCGGCTCGCAGTGGAGCACCTCGTGGCCGCGTCCTTGAGCGGCTCGCATGAACGCGAACGTCGTATCCTTGTCCGGCAGGACTCGATCCACCGGATCCATCACGTACACGAACCGCATGGCGATGACCTCTCGACGCAGCACCTTAGTGTGCCCCCTCCGTCGCACGCAACACGCGCGTCGGAGGCGCGCTCGGAACGGCGTGACGGAGCGGTATTCCGACGGCGGTGTGGCTGCGGTCGCGGCGCGCCGGCGCGGTCGCGGCGTCGTCCTCGGGCTCGGCCTCGCGCTCGCGCTCGGCGGCGGGCTCGCCGCCACGTTCCCGCGCCCTGCCACCGCGGCCTACCCGCCGAGCGCGGTCGGTCACGGCTACGCGGCGAGCACGGATCAGGCCGACGCGACGCGCGCTGCGCTGTCCGTCATGGCAGCCGGAGGCAACGCCGCAGACGGTGCCGTCGCGGCTGCGCTCGCGCTCGGCGTCGTCAACCCGTCTGCGAGCGGGCTCGGCGGCGGCGGGTTCGCGCTCGTGTACAGCGCGAAGGACAAGAGCGTCACCGCCCTCGACTTCCGCGAGACCGCACCGGCGACGTTTTCGGCGGACGTGCTCTGGCCGAAGCAGCCTTCGATGCCGGGCGAGCCGCCGAAGTCGCGGTGGGAGCTCACGGGCGTCCGCGGTGGCGTGGTCGGCGTCCCGGGTGAGCCGGCAGGGCTCGAGCTCCTCTCGCGCAGATTCGGCAAGCGCGCGCTTTCGGACGTCGCGGCGCCCGCGGTCGCGCTCGCGCAGCGCGGCTTCTGGGTGTCCGGCTACCTCGCGGCTCAGATCGCGAACGCGAAGGATCGCGTGGCCGCCGCGCCCGCGCTCGCCTCGCTCCTCCTGCCCGGCGGCTCGCCGGTCCCCTTCGCGACGCGCATACGTCGCCCCGATCTCGCCGTGACGCTCGCGCGCTTCGGCGCCGAGGGGAAGAAGGCGATCTACGAGGGAGACATCGCCCAGAAGATCGTGAGCGCGGTGCGGGCCGCGGGTGGCACGATGACCGCGGAGGACCTCGCGAGCTACGAGGTGAAGGAGCGCAAGCCGCTCACGAGCACGATCGACGGGCGGACCATCTACACGATGCCCGCACCTTCCGCCGGCGGCCTCGCGCTCCTCGAGGTGCTCGGGATGTACGGCGCCTCGAGCAAGTCGGAGCTTCGCGCGATGGGGTTCGGCTCGAGCGCGTACCTCCACACGATCGCCGAGGCGCTGCGCGGGGCGTTCGCGGATCGCGCGCGCATCGCGTCGGATCCCGACGTGGAGAAGGGCGTGGACGCTGCATACCAGGCGGCGCTCGACCCGGCTCGGCTCGCCGCGCGCAAGGCGATGATCCAGCCGAACAAGACGCACGCGCCGCGCGACTTCGTCACGAGGGAGAAGGGCACGAGCCACCTCGTCGTGACCGATGCGGAGGGCAACGTCGTCTCCCTCACGACGACGATCAACGGCACCTTCGGCGCAGCGATCGTCCCCGAAGGCACGGGCATCGTCCTCAACGACGAGCTCGACGACTTCACGCACCCGGACGAGGCGAAGGCCCTCGGTCAGAAAGACGGCGGGCCCAACCGGCCCAGGCCGCGCGCGCGTCCGGTGTCGAGCATGACGCCGACCATCGTCGTCGAGGACGGCCACCCCATCCTCGCGCTCGGCGGCTCCGGCGGCCCGCGCATCGCGACGGGCGTGACGCAGGCCGTGCTGGCACGCCTCGTCTTCGACCTCGATCCGAGCGCGTGCGTGTCCGCCCCGCGCATCCACACGGAGGGCGCGGACCTTCTCGTCGATCCGGAAATCCCCGCGGACGTCCGCCAGGGCCTCGCAGCGCGCGGCGAGTCGGTGAAGGACGAGGTCTTCCTCGATTCGGCGATCCAGATGGTCGCGTGGAAGCGTACGGGCGATCGGTGGACGATCTTCGCGGCCAGCGATCCGCGGAAGGGCGGGCTGAGCGCGGTGAGATGAGCCTGCGGCTCATCAGTCCTCGGTCCTCGGCCATGGGTCGTTGCGACCCACGATTGAGGCTCCAGGCTCCAGGCTCCGGGCTCCAGGGGAGCCGACTTCAGACTTCAGGCTCCAGTCTCCAGTCGAAGGCCCTCAGCCGGCTCCTTCTCACGCGGGAAACGGAGCCCGAACGCAGCGCCAAACGCTGAGGACGGAGGACTGAGGACTGAGGACTGAGGACTCCCGTCACTGACTCTCCGCCGCCGCGACGAACTGGGCCGTCGAGTCCTCCAGGTCGCTCGCGACCGCGTAGCCGACGGAGCCGTGTTGGGCGATGGCGACCGTGTAGCCGCGTGCCTGGCCGACGCGGACCTGCGCGGTGCCGATGGCGCGCGGTGCGAGCTGATCGATGTTCTGGATCTGCACGCGGCGCGGGTCGTAGATGAAGACGCTCACGCGCTCGACGCCGCCGTTCGGCCGGGTGACTTCGTACTGGAGCATCGCCGCGCGCTCGCCGCCTGCCATGGGCAGGAGGCGGCCGCCGACGAAGCGGGCGTTGTTCTGGAGCTGCGGGACGTGGACGGGGACGCCGACCTCGCGCTCGAAGGCACGGACCTCCTTCGGGTCCGGCGTCTCCGGGCGGATGGGCCGCGAGTGCATCTCGACGAGCTGGTTGATGAAGTCGTCGTTGGTGAAGCCCGCGCCCAAGCGCGACGGTCCGCTGCTCGCTCCCGCTGCGAGGGGGCGGTCGCTGGCGAAGTTCCACGCGAGCGCGATCGCGGCCGCGCTCGCGAGCGGAATCATCGTGCGCCAGTGGCGGAGCATCGCAGGGCGACCGGCAGGCGGCGGCGGGCCATCGGAGAGCGAGATGGAGCTCGTCGCCGAGGCGGTCGCGGTACGGCGGGCTTCTTCACGAGCGCTCTCGGCGGCCATCGCGGCCAGCATGCGCGCCCGGACGTCCGCCGGGGCGGTCATCTTCACCGCCTTCTTGAGCGATCCTCGAATGGCGCGGTCGAGCGCGACGCGCTCACGGCACGTCTCGCATCGCAGGAGGTGATCGTCGACTTCCAACGTCGTGGCCGCATCGAGCTGACCATCGGCGTGGGCGCCGAGAAGCCGAGCGATGGAGCTGCAACGAGAAGACTCCGACGTGTTCACTGCACCACTCAAGCGGAGGCCCTCCTTTTGGCCCGGTATGCCGCGAGATCGGTGGGTGGTTTCGCTTCACGCTGCTCGCTCACCGGCTCACCCTTCACGATACCGAGAGCCAGCGCGTGATTGTACAACGAACGTTGGAGGAGCTTCCGCCCGCGGTGGAGGCGGCTCATGACCGTCCCGATCGGACAGCCCATGATCTGGGCGATCTCCTCGTAGCTGAACTCCTCGACGTCGCACAGGATCACGGCGATCTTGAACTCCGTCGGCAGGGCGTCGAGCGCGCGCTGCACCTCGCCCTCGACGATGGGCAGGAGCGCGGTCTGCTCCGGATCGCGGAGCTGCCGCATCGTCGAAGCGCTCACCCACCCGTCGACGAGCGGATCGGCGTCCGGACCCTCCAAGATCGAGCGCTCGAGGCCGCCGCGCCGGTACTTGTTGATGAAGGTGTTCGTCAGAATCCGAAAGAGCCACGCTTTCAGGTTCGTGCCCGCGTGGAACTGGTCACGGGCCCGCATCGCCTTGAGCAGCGTGTCCTGAACGAGATCCTCGGCCTCGGCCGGATTCCGAGTCAGCTTGCACGCGACCGCATAGAGTGCGTCGAGGTGCCCGACGGCCTCCTCGGTGAAAGCGTCGGAATTCTTCGGGGTTTCAGGTGCGGGGAGGAGGCTCATTGGGCTCTGCCGCCTTTCTCTGCGGGCCGTAACCTGGAAGATAAGCTCGCTATTCCCGCGATCTAGCTCAGGCGCGCGCTTTGCCTCTTTGTCAGGTCCGCGCGATCGCGCCGCGCCGATCCTGCCATCCCGTCATCGTGTCGCGCGGCGAAAGACGGCGTGGCGGTCATCTCGTCCCTGCGCGGCACGAACGACGGCCTCGCGGTGGCCCGCGAGCGACGTGCGGCCACCGCGAGCGGCGAGCGCCGGTCACGTGCGGGGCGTCGCCGCGCGCTCGTCAGTCCTTGCCGAGGGACTTGAGCTTCTCTTCGAGCTCCTCGATCCGCGCGTTCAGGCGCTTGATCTCGTGCTGGAGTTGCTGCCAGGGCAGGAGATTCGGGACGACGGCCTTGATGCGCTCGTCGATCTTCGCTTGCCACTCCTCCCACGTCTCCTTGGCCTGCTCGACGAGGCTCGGTTTCGTGGCCGAAGAGGGCGGGGGAGGCGGCGCTCCGTTGTCCTCGGATCGCGCGCCGCCGGCCGCCGACTCGCTCTTGCTGCCGCCCGGAATGAGGCGACCGATCGGACCCTCGCGGAGGTCGGAGAGGACCTTCTCCGTGCGCTGGTGGATCAGATCCTTGAGTGTCTGGAGTGGGACGCTGCGGCTGGAGGAGGCCTTCTGCTTCTGCTCTTCGTAGATGATCTGCGCGAGGGTGACTTCGGTGAGATCTTCCTTCGTGTTGTTGTCGATGATCTGCACCTCTTCGCCACCGCGGACCATCTCGGCGATCTGGAGGAGCGTGACGTAACGGCTGTCCTTCGTGTCGTACAGCTTTCGGTTCGAGTACCGCTTGATGACGCGTCGCGGCCGCTCGTCCGTAGCGTTCTCTTGGGCCTTGTTGTCCACGGGAGCTCCTAGGTCCAAGATACACCAACGCGAAGCGTCGAGAAGATCTGACCAGCAGCGAGACGATTTCGCCCGACCCCCGAGCCAGCGACGCCATCGCAATGGAAGAGTCCCTTGTTCTTCGTGCGGTTACGGCTGGCTACGGTCCTCGCCCATCGGGTCGCGCCAGGCCCGAGCGGGCCGAGCTGAACGAGGTCGACCTTCGTGTCGCGGCAGGCGAGATCGTCTGCGTGCTCGGTCCGAACGGTGCGGGCAAGACGACGCTCGTCCGTGTCGCGTCGGGGCTCATCGAGCCCTTCCGGGGCGAGGTCCTGCTCCTCGGCCAGCCGATCGCCGCTCGCACGCGCGTCGAGGTGGCCCGCGTGCTCGCCGTGGTCGAGCAGACGCAGGAGATCGCAGGCGACTTCACGGTGAGGGAGGTCGTGTCGATGGGGCGCGCTCCGCACCAGGGCGGCTGGATGCGAAGCACGGCCAGAGACGACGCGATCGTCGACGACGCGCTCGCGCGCTGCGACCTCGTGGAGCTTGCCTCCCGCTCGGCGCGCGCTCTGTCCGGCGGAGAGCAGAAGCGTGTAGCCGTCGCGCGCGCCCTCGCTCAGGAGCCGAAGGTCCTGCTTCTCGACGAGCCGGGCGCCTTCCTCGACGTGCGCCATCAGCTCGAGCTCTACGAGCTGCTCGCGACGGAGGTGAAGGAGCGGGGGATGGCCTGCCTCGTCGTCATGCACGATCTCAACCTCGCGGCTCAGTTCGCGGATCGCGTCGTGCTGATGAAGGCCGGCCGGGTCGTGGCGGACGGTCCGGTCGCCGAGGTCATGACCTGGCGGAACCTCAAGAAGACGTTCGACGCCGACCTCTACTGTGGCGTGAACGACCTCAACGGCGCGAGGTTCTTCTTGCCGATGCGTGGCGGAGTCCTCGGGCGTCGGGAATCCGGCGAGGGATGACCTTGCGGTGTGCTGGCGCGAGTGCACGAGGGCGTCATCGTCGACGCCACCGCGGTCACTTGATGGGGATGTCCACGTAGCAGTAGCCGTCCTTGCACGGCACGCCGTTGCAGCACGGCTGCGTGTCGGAGCACTGCTGGCCGTACTCGCTGCACGGAGGCGCGGTGCCGCCGCCGCCCGTCGAGCCGCCGCACGTGCCCGAGATCGAGCCTGCAGGGACGTTGCACGGGAGGCCCGCGCAGCAGTCCGCCGTCGTCGTGCACGCGCCGCCGGCCGGCACGCAGCTCGTGCCGCCGCCGCCCGCGTTGCAGACGAGCGGAGGCGTGCCGGCGGGGTTCGGGACGCACGGTAGGCCGCAGCAGTCCGCGCTCGACGCGCACGCCTTGCCTGTGAACGTCGACGGGTCGGCCGTGCAGTCGATCTCGGCGATGAGGCAGCGCGGGATGCCGAGCGAGTCTTGCTTGCACGTGTTCTTCTGGAGGACGTTGCCTGCGCAGCAGTTCGCGTTCGCGTTGCACTCGCGCGTCTGCAGGCGGCAGATCCCGCCCGCGGGCGTGCATGCGTTGCCGTTGTCGCACCGGCCGAACGCGGCACCGGTCGGCTTGCTGCAGACGATCTTCGACCGCTCGCCGTCGGGCTGCGTGGCCGACCCGCAGCAGTCGGCGTCCTCGCGGCAGATCTCGCCCGTCGGACGGCAGCCGCTCGGCGGCTGGCAGACGAAGACGCCCGTCGGGCCGAAGGGCAGGCACGAGCGACTGCAGCATTCGCCGCCGCACGGAGGGAGCGCGCCTCCGTCGTAGATGCCGCCGCAGACCTCGCCGGCGTTCTTGCAGTTGCCCGCGCCGGTCGCGGGCGCGACCGCGCAGAGGCCGAGCGCGGCCCCGGCCGCCTTGTTGCAGGCGCCGCCGCAGCACTCGGCGTCGGACGCGCACGTGTCTCCCGTCTGCGCGCAGAACGAGGGCGCGCTGCACACGCCGTCCTTGCAGAACTTCGAGCAGCACTCGCCGTGGTCGGCGCACGGATTGCCCGCCGACTTGCACGCCGTGGTCAAGGGCGCGCACTTGCTGTTCGTGCACGCGCCGCTGCAGCATTCCTCGTTCTGCGTGCAATCCGCATCGTCCGCGACGCATTGCTTCGCGGAGCATGTCCCTCCGATGCACGCCATCGAGCAGCACTCGGTCGCCGTCGTGCAGGGCGCCCCGGCAGGGCTGCACTTGGCCGAGTTGACCGCGCAGAGCTTGGTGGCCGTGTCGCATTTCGCCGAGCAGCAGTCGAGGTCGCCGTTGCACCGCTCTCCCGCCGGTGCACAAGCGGTCGGCCCGCCGCCTTCGGTCGAAGGTCCGAAGTCTCCGGTGCCGCCGGCGTCGCTCGGCGACGTCGGCGCCGAGTCATTTTCGCTCCCGCAACCCGCGAATCCGAGCGCGAGAGACAGCGACGCGGCCGACACGACGACGACGGATGCGATGAAACGTCCGCTCATGACGACGAGCCTCCTCGGGACGGGCGCGTCCGCGCCGCGCGTCCTTCGTCTCGATGATGACGGACGCTTCGTCACCGAGGCCAGGAAAGAAGGCTCGCCGACGTTCGATTGCTGACACCTCGACGCTGAACGTTCGCGTGACCTGGTCGACCGCGTGACCGACTCGATGGCGTGAGCGCGAAAAAGTTCGAGGGCAGCGGCTTCAGAGGTACCGCCGGACGATGGAGTCGAGGGCGGCGTCGCTCGTGACACCCTGGCGGATGGCGACGATCTTTCCCGTCTTCGACACGACGATCAGCGTCGGCAGGTTCGCCACGCGATACTTCCGCGCGATCGCGTTGCCCTCGTCGTAGACGACCGGGAAGGTCAGGCCCTTCTTCTTCACGAAGTGCACCGCGCGGTCCTCGTCGTCGCTCGTGTTGACGCCGATGACGGCCAGCCCGCGGTCTTTGTACCGCTGGGCGATCGCGTTCACGATCGGCGACTCTGCTTGGCAGGGACCGCACCAGGTCGCCCAGAAGTCGAGCACGACCGTTCTGCCGCGCAGACTGCTGAGCTCGAGCTTCGTCGGCAGCGTCCCATCCGGCGTGCCGCCGCCGTCGATTCCCGTCAGGGGGCCGAGGTTCTCGGCGTTCGCCAGGATGCGCGCCTCGAAGTCGGGCGCGTCCTCCTGCGTACGGAGCGAGCCCTCGCAGCCCCGCGTCGCCCGCGGGACCAGCGCGAAGCCGGCCGCGAGCGCCGCGACGACGAGCGCCGCGCGGATGCCCTTCGAGCGGCTCTCCGTCGCGCTCGCCGCGGTCGAGCTCGTTCCCGACGCCTTCTCGTCGGCCGAGGCCACCGTGGTCCCGCTGTCTTCGGCCATGGTCGCCCTCCACATAGCAAGCGGCGTCCCGAGGCGCCACGACCGAAGCGGGGAGGCGAGGGGCGCGGCGTCCTGCCGGCCGACGGTCACGCGTCGGCCCCGGTCTCGACCCCTTGCTTCTTGGCGTGCTCGCGGGCCTCGCTGGCCGCCTTCGCGATCGAGAGGATCTTCGTGCCGGGGAGGTGGATGACGAAGCGTGCCCCGCCGAGGCGCGTGCTCTTCCGAGCTTCGATCTCGCCGCCGTGCTCGACCACGATCTTCTTCACGATCGCGAGGCCGAGGCCGGTGCCGTCGGCCTTCGTCGTGAAGTAGGGATCGAAGATGCGCGCGCGCATCGAGGCGGCGATCCCCGGCCCGTCGTCCTCGACTTCGATGCGGGCGCCGTCGCCTTCGCGGCTCGCGCTCACGATCACGCGGCCGATCACCTCGCCGGCCGACGCATCGGCCGGCCGCGAGCCGAGGGCGTGGTGATCGCGGATCGCTTGCACGGCGTTCCGGACGAGGTTCACGAGGACGCGCCGGAGCATCTGCCGATCGAACGCGGCCATCAGCGGCTCGTCCGGGACCTCCCACTTGATCTCGACGTTCTGCGCCACGATGGGCTCGGCGTCCGCCGTCCCTTCGCCGAGCGAAGGGTCCTCGAGGTGGCCGAGCTGGTTCTCGCAGTCGCGCAGGAAGCTCGCGAGGTCCGCCTCCTTCAGCTCCGCCTGCGGAAGGCGCGCGAAGTTGGAGAAGTTGCCGACGAGACGGCGCAGCGTCCCGACCTCCTCCTCGACGATCTCGAGCGTGGTGTCGAGCAGCGCGCGGTAGTTCGGGTCGTCGCCGGTGTACTTGCGGTGGCACTCCTGGACGGCGAGCTGGATCGGCGTGAGCGGGTTCTTGATCTCGTGCGCGAGGCGCTGCGCCATGTCCTGCCACGCGCCGATCCGTTGGAGGAACTCGATGCGCGCGCGCGACTGCGCCATCTCGCCGATCATGCGGTTGAAGTTCCGAGCGAGATCCGTGAGCTCGTCGGAGCCCGTCACGGGGACGCGCACCGAGAGATCTCCTTCGGCGACCAGGTTGATCGCAGCGGACAAGCGGTTGATGCGTCGCGTGACGCCGCGCGCGAGCAGGATGCCGAGCGGCACGGTGAGCACCAGCGTCACGCCGAGGAGGAGCGCGAAGACGTCGAGATAGCCCTCGTAGACCTCGTCGCGGGAAGCCTCGAGCTGGTGATAGATCTTCACGACCTCACCGGCGCTCTCGAGCTCGTCGAGGCGCTTGCTCGAGACCGCGAACGTGGCGACCAGCATCGGTGCGTCGGGGTCGTCCGCGAGCGCGCGCCGGACCTCGAGGCTCCGCTCCTTCGACGTGTCGACGGGGCGACCGCGATCCCGGCGCGCGATCACGCGCCCCTCCGCGTCTTGCACCTCCAGCGTGACGAGGTCGGGGAAGCTCGGAAAGACCACGTCGAGCTCGGCCTCGAGCGTCTCGATGTTCCGTTTCGTCGCCGCCTCGCGGAGGGTCGGATCGGCGGCGATCGCCACGGTCTGGTACTTGAGGGCGTCTTTGACCGCCTTGACGTAATCCTTGTAGACGTCGACGCCGCGATCGAGCTGCCGGCCGATCTCGGGCGTGTACCAGACGGCGGCAGCGCGTCGGAACATCTGCGTCCCGAGATAGAGGGCGACGCCGAGCGGCACCATCGTCGTGACCAGGATCACGACGGCGAGCCGGCGCTCGGTCTTGCCGACGAGCAGGTCACGGATCCAAAAGCGCGCTCTTCGCTTCACGGCCCCCACCAGAGCATCTCGATCGCGGCCGTACTCCCATCACGCGAGAGGACGACCTCGATCTTCTGCTCGGTCCCCTCTCCTTTCACGCGCAGGATCGGAGCCGGGAACGGGTCGCACGGCCAGAACGCCGCCTTCTCGAAGCCGGCCTTCGTCAACCAGAACGCGTGCAGCCCGTGCTTGGTCGGGCCGGCGATCACGAGCATGCGCCCGCCGCCGACGAGCGCGAACGAGAGGTGCTCGAACCCGTATTCGGCGAAGCGCTCGGGCGAGGGGAACGCCTCCCCGAGATCACGCAGCTCCGGCAGGTGCGCGCGCAGGTACTTGTGCAGCGTGTCGTACCGGACCTTCGACAGACGCGGCAGCTCGCGCTCGGGCGGCGCGAGGATCGGCAGATCCTCCGGGCGCGCGCACGGGACCTCGACGTACGCGCGGTACCGATCCGCGAGCGTCGCGTGGACCGGGCCCTCCTCGGTACGAGGTGCGTCCGGCGCGGGGTCGGCGAGGGATTTGAGCCACCAGTGGAAGACGGGCAGCTCGGCCTCGCCGGCACGCGACCGGAGGCGCACGACGCTCTCCCAGAGCGGCCGCCGCACCGACCACACGCCGCCGTGCGAGCGGACGATGCACGAGCCGACGTAGGCAGCCCCGTGGACGACGACGTTGAAGAGCGCGTTGTTCGCGGTGCCCTTCGGCCCTTCGGCGAGGAGCCGATCGCGTCGCTCGGGGGTGAGCGCAGCGCTCAATCGATGCACGCTCGCGTCGGAGTAGTCGAGGCCGAGCGTGTCCGCGGGGACGCCGAGAACGGCGGGCGCCTTCTCGACGAAGATGCGCGCGGCATCGTCGAGGTGCGCCAGGATGCTCGGGTTGTTCGCCGGGTTCGCGTCTTCGCGGCGCGCACGGGCGAGGTCGCTCTTCGCGTCTTCCGGATAGAGCGGGAAGAAGACATCGCGGAAGAGCGTCTCGACCGTGACGGGCATCGGTTTCCTCGGTCAATCGACTTGGAGGGTGCCGCCGCACGGGATGTTCATCACCCGCGTCTTGCCGGTGCTCCCGATCTTCACGCGGCGCGTTCCGCACGGGACCGTCAGCGGGCGACCGCCCTCGCCGACGATGCGCCCGTCGATGTAGACCCGGCGGCCCCAGGCCTTCGTCTTCAGGATGCCCGTCGTCGGAGGCTTGCCGCTCGCGGCCTGCGACGGAGCCGACGCCACGCTCGCGCTCGCGGGTGGCGCGCTCGCCGTCGCCGGCGGCGCTTCGGTCGGCGGCGGCGGCGGCTCTGCCGAGGTCGTCTCCGACGGAACCGGGGCCTCCGCGGAGCTCGCGGTCGCCGTCGAGAGCGTGCTCGCCGCGCCGTCGTCGCTCGACTCTTCGTCGCGCGAGCCGAGGAAGTAGAAGATCGCGGCCGTCGCGGCGAGCGACACGACCCAGGCGCCTACGATGGCGATGACGCGCCTGCGCCGCGGCCGGAGGGCCTCGTCGCTTCCCATCGCCATCGCGAACGCGGGCGCGGCGGGCGGGACCTCGGTGCCGAAGGCGCCGGGGACGACCGGCGGGCCCGCAGGCGGTTGCCACGACGGCGGCCCATGGACCGCGGGCGCGGGCACCGCAGGCGCGGGGACGCCGGGCGCGGGGACGCCGGGCGCGGGCGGCGGCTCGTGCGGACCGGACGCGGGCGGCGGCATCGGGGCCGACGGCGCTCGAGGCAGGGCTGCCGTCACCATCGGTGGTGCGGGCTCCGCCGGGCACGGCGCCGCGGGAGGCAACGGCGGCGGCTTGGGCACGGCCGCGGTGACCTCGCCGTCGGGAGTCGGGATGGCCGGCGGAGCGGGCGCGCCCTCCCACGTCTCGTCGGGCGTCGACCCGACCCGGGGCTCCACCCGCAGCCCGCCGTACGGCGTCGCCGCCGTCAGGCCGGTCGTCGACGTCTTGCGTCCCCCCGTCGTGTCGCGCGGGCTCTTCGACGCCGGGTCGGGCGGCAGGTACAGCAGCGGCACGAGCTCGTCGAGCGGCGTGTCGAGCCCGCCGCGCTCGTTTCGGCGCGCGGCGAGATCGATCTTCGAGGACGGCCTCCTCGGCTTGTTGCCCGCGCGGGCTGCGAGGAGCTGCGCGAGCCGCGAAGCGTCGACGAGCTTCGGATCGAGCTCCGCGGCGCGACGGAAGAAGCGGAGCGCCGCCTCGTCCTTGCCGTCGTGCATCGCGCAGTGCCCGAGGATGGAGAGGCCGAGCTCGCAGTCGCGGTTCTCGCGGACGACCGCCGCCGCGAGCGTCTGGAGCTCGCGCCTTCGCTCGTCGACCTTGAACCAGTCGTTGACGAGCATCTGCGCCCACTTGACGTACAGCTCGTACTCGCGCACCTCCGGGCAGAGCTCGACCGCGCGATGAAGCCCCGGCAGCGCGCGCTCCGCCTCCTCCGCGCGGAGGTGGAGGCGTCCTTGGTGGAACGCCGACTCCGCCATCAGGCGGCGCTCCTCGTCGTTTCGAGGATCGGGCCATCGCTTGCGCCTACCCGCCTTGCGGCTGTCGAGCTCGCTCTTGAGGCGCTCGAAGGCCTTGCGCGCGCGCTCGAGGGCGTCGTCGTCCGCGGGCCCCAGACGCTCTCGCGTCGGACGACGCGGCGGGGCGACGGGTTGGGCGACGGCGAGCGTGGGCGACGAGTGCGTCGGCTCGCGTCCCATCCGGCTCGCCTCGGCGATCGCCTGAACGGGCGCGCGCACGGTGATCTCCGTCTGGTCTGCGCGCGCGCTTCGAGACGTGCGGAAGCCGGGAGGGACCGCGCGGCTGCTCTGGCGCGCGCCCGTCGGCGTCGCGCGCAGCTCGACGCCGCCGCCGAGGACCAAGGCCCCGACGAGCGGCATGACGTCCATCGAGGCCGACTTCGAGAAGATGAAGTGCAGTGACGAGGTGCCGTCGAGGTCGCGGAGCACGGCGGCTTCGTCCTTCGACAGCTCGAACTCCTCGGCGATCACGTCCTCGGGCGCGACGATCTCCGGGTACCGGTTCTCGCCCAGCGCGAGCACGGTCTCGAGCCGTCGCTCCGGCAAACGAGCCGCGGCCTCGACCAGCAACGGGCGGGTGCGCACGACGTACGAGCCGACCTCGTCGACGCGAGGATCGTTCTTCGCGAACCTCCACGCGCTCGTGCCGCGATGGATGCAGCCCGCGATCTTCTCCTTCACCTGCTGCGTCAGGGCGAGCTCCAGCTCGTCGGCCGTCATGAAGCCGTACTCGACGAGGACCTCTCCGAAGCGGACACGCTGACCGTCCACGAGGGCGTCCGTCATCCGGCGGATCACGGCCGCGACGTGCTCCTCCGTGAGTCGGCCGCTCCGGATGAGGACGCGACCGAGCGTCTCACCGAGCGTCCCTCCGTCGGCGAAGACGATCTCGCCCGCTCGGAAGTAGACGCGCGTGGTCACGCCGTGGGCGGTCAGCTCGAGCACCCCCGTCGCGCCGCTCTTCTCGAGAGCGAGCAAGGGCTCGATGACCGATCCGGTACCGGAGCTCTCCACATGTTCAGATCAGCCCTCGTCCGCGTCGAATGCAAGAGCAGCGACGCTTCGGGCGCGCTAGCGTAGGGAGCGTGCTCACGCCTGACGTGCGCTTCGAAGGTTGGACGACCGAGACGTGGACGCGCTTTCTGCACTTATGGAAGCCGCGGGCCACGCCGGATCGCGAGCCGACGCGCCCGCGCGGCGGCGTCATCGCGATCCACGAAGACGGACGGCTTCGCAAGCTCCTCCATACGCGAACGGGACGCCTCGACCCGCGCATTCCCTGGCCCGTTCCGCTGTCCGAGCTCGCCGAGAAGCATCACGCGAGCTGGGCGCTCTCGGCACGGACCGGTGCGCTCGAGGAGGTCATGGAGCGGTTCGGCGCGCGCCTCGACCGGTCGCACGACCTGACGGCGCAGTCGCTCCTGCTGGTGAACATCGTGCGGGAGATGATCGCGGAGGGCGCGATCGCGCGATGGCCGACGCGCCTCCAGGGCGTGCCTCCGCCGACCCAGGCGATGGTCCATCGCGCGCTCGACGCGATCTGCCCCGACGGTCACGCGATGGTGCTCGGCCTGTTTCGGAACGGAGAGCTCTGGACGGCCGCGGTCGCGCGCCGGCGCGGCGTCGCGTTCGACGTCCTCGCCGGTCCGGAGGACATCCGCCTTCGAATGGGCGTCATCTCCGGCGACTGGCGGCGCGACTACCGCCACGTCGTGCGCGCGGTGGAGGAGCAGTACGCCCCGCTGGCGATGGGGTGCTTCGCCGAGGTCGATCGCTTCCGCGAGCTCCAGGTCGACCCGCGGCCTGGAGCGTGGGGGCGTGCGGCGCTCGTGCGAGACGTCGTGCTCTCGCCGATGCCCGTCGGGATCCGGCTCGCCCTCGGCGCCGACGGAGCGCGCTTCGCGTTCGAGAGCTTCCGTACGATCGCCGGCCGGAGCGACACGCTGCGTCGCCTCGAGCCGTTCATGGCGGAGGCGCGGAGGCGGCTCGGCGAGTTCGCGGGCGATCGTGACGTCTCGAGCACGCTGGGCTTCGATCCGCTCGCGGCGCTTCGCGCCTTGCTGCGTCGCTGAAGCGTCGGGGATCGAATCGCGATCCCAGCCTCACTCGTCGCCGTCGCCCGCGTCGTCGGGCGGCGGGAGCGGGTTGGTGGAGCCGCCGTCGACGAGGCACGTGTCGTTGCGTTCGAGCGCGGCGAGCGCCGCCGGGCACGTCGGGTCGGTTCCCGACGCATCGAACGAGAACGGGTAAGGCGCACACATCGTCGAGACGTACAGAGAGCGTCCGCCGTCGGCGAGGGGTTGGGCCAGGCACACGGGCGGGCATCGACCGGGCGGCTCTCCCTCGACGACGTCGACGCTCGCGCTGGTACCCAGACACCCGCGGTCCTCGACGAAGAAGCGGCCTTCGAAGACGTGAGACGGATCTCCGCACGCGTCCACGAACGCGATCGTCGCGAGTGGTACGAGGCTCAGCGCGAAGAGCCCGCGTCTCATCGGGCTCCCTCTCGTCCGACGATCGCCGCGCGTCAAGCGGAGCGTGCACCCTGCCGTGGCGGTCGCCGCAACGGCGCTCTACGCGACGGCGAGGGCCGTTTCGGCAGAGCTCGAGCGCGACCGTGAACGACGTCGCCGATTCCGGCGCGCATGCGATGCGGCTACCATGAGCGAATCGTGCCCGACACGGTCCTTGTGCTCGAGGACGATCCGATCGTCCGTCGCGGCGTCGTCCAGCAGATTGTGGCGAGCGATCGGTTCGCGGTCGTGGGCGAGGCGGCCGACGTCGCGGCGGCGCGCCGGGAGATCGAGGCGAGGAAGGCCGTCGTCGGCATCTTCGATCTCGAGCTACGTGACGGCAGCTCGCTCCCGCTCATACCGTTGGCCGTCGAGCTCGGGATGAGCGTCCTCGTGCTCACGATCTGGGACGACGACGAGCGCGTGTACCGCGCGCTCGCCGCCGGAGCGGGCGGCTACCTCCTCAAGGGCGACGCCTCCGCGGGGCGCGTGGTCGAGGCGCTCGCCGCCCTCATGGATGGGGGCGCACCGATTTCGCCGGCGATCGCGAGACGCCTTCTCGACGACCTCCGCGTGCGGACGCCTCCGAAGCGGAAGCCCGAGCCGACTTCCGTGCCGGACGTGGCGACGCTCACCGATCGGGAGCGCGAGATCATCGAGCTCTTCGCGAAGGGCGCGACGTACGAGGACGTCGCGCGACTCTTGTCGCTCAGCGTGAACACGGTCCGGCATCACGTGCGGAGCATGTATCGGAAGCTCCACGTCTGTTCGAAGACCGAGGCGGTCACGTTGGCGTTGTCGCGGGCTTGATGCGAGCCCGTCGGTACGAGCTCACTCGATCGCGACGAGGCCTTGCGAGAAGACCTCCGAGGACGAGATCGACGGTACGTAGAGCGTGCCCTCGGTGCTGAGATTCGCAGAGCCCGTGAGCGTGTTGATGCGAATGCGGCCGACGCCCCCGCCGCCGGCGCCCACCTGCTGACCATCGACGGTGCCGTTTCCGCCTGCGGTGCTCGCGAGGTGCGCGCCGTCGCCGCCGCAGCGTTTGCTCCCGCAGAGGCCGCCGCGTCCGACCAAGGCGACCTCGTGGTCCGAGGCGGCGTCGTTACCCTTGCCGTCGACCGAGCCGCCTGCGCCTCCGCCGCCGCCGGCGAGGAGGAAGCCACCTTCGGCGACCGTCACCGTCGGTGCCTCGAGGAGGATCGCACCTCCTGCGCCGCCGCCTCCGGCGCCGTTGCCGGTCGACCTGCCACCGCAACCGCCGGCCGCGATGCCGTGTTGGACGAGGATGCTGGTTTGAGACACGATCTGAACCGCGCCGCCGCCGGCGCCTCCGTGGGAGCCGGCGCCCGGCGTGGCGCCGCCGCCCGAGCCGCCGATCAGCTTCACGAGCGCCGTGTCGGTATCGCCGGCGCCACCCACTCCGCCGCTCGCGCCCCCGGCGCTCGAGATCGCGCCCGCTCCGCCGCGACCGCCGTGACCCCCGCCGCCGGCGCCGCTGAAGAGCGTGATCACCGCGCCCCCACCGCCCGAGACCGTGGTCATTGAGCCGCCGGCGCCGCCGCCAGGGCCTCCGCCCCCCAATGCCGTCGGGGTGCCGCCCGCGAAGCCTCCCGGTCCGGGCGTGTTGGTCGTGCAGTCGGCCGCCACGTTGAGCACGCCGATCTCGACGTCGCCTTTTGCGAGGAAGACCACCGAGTGCGTCCCGACGACCCTCACCGGGGTCGCTCGCGGACCGTTCATCGTGCCTTTCACGGTCAGCCGATCGACGACGAAGACGCCGACGGAGTGATCGTCCGCCGTGACGACGTGGAAGCCGATCCCCTCGTGTACGAAGAAGGCGCGCGGGTTCGGGTTGGGCGGGCGCAGGCCCTCGATCTCGCCCGTGTCCGAGTGGACGACGTTGCCGACGTCGAGAACGAGCTCCGCCAGGTCCGGCGTCGAAAAATCGCTCGCGGGCGCGATCCCCGTCGGGACCACCATCGCGCAGTGGGGCGTGGGGCTTTCGTTGCAGCCTCGTGCGCACGCGACGGTTTCGGTGGCGGTGCCGTCCTCGCGGCACCGAACGAGCGTGGTCGCATCCTGGCACGCGACGCCTGCAGAAGGGGTGCAGCCGCCGCCGCCGTCTGTCGACGCATCGGTCGGCTCTTCGGTGGGCTGGCGATCGATCGATGCATCGCCCGTGGGTACGGGTGGCGAATCGTTCGCGGAAACCCGGCTCGCAGAAAAGGGCCCGTCGCAACCGAGCGCGACGAGCGAAACGAGCAATGGCAGCGACGCACAACCGGCGCGAATGACGGAGAGCCCCATCTCTGCGCGGATTCTAGCAGCCGAACGCCAGCTCCAGGTGGCAGGCGTCGACGACGCTTCACGTCGCGTTCGACGGCCACCAACCTTCGACGCTAACCTGTGAAGACGGGGAGCATGTCACGCGTCGCGTCTGCCTTGGCCGGCATCTCGATCGTGCTCGTCGGGCTCGGTCTCTTCGGAGGCTGCAGCCTCGGTGGGTTGGATGGATTCAGCGGCGGTGGCTCGCCACAGGACGAGGCGGGTGTCGGCGTCGAATCGGAGGCCGGGAGCTCGGTCGTCGTGGATGCGGGCTCGCCCGGAGGTGAATCGGACGGCGCTGCGGACGCCGAGCCCGATCCTGCCGTGGGCAATCTGCTGACGAACGGGGACTTCGAGTTCGGGTGCGCCGGCTGGAAGCCCTACTTCGGCTTCACCACCGAGGCTTCGGTCGCGCGCAGCGGTACCGGCTCGTGTCGGTTCTGCATGGACACGAACTGGGAGGCGTTCTTGGAGCAGGAGGTCGACGTCCCCGTGAAGGCGGGTGAGAAGTACGCCGCGGAGATCTGGATCCGCGCCGCGAAGCCATCGGACGAGCTGTCGGCCGCCGGCCTCAGAAAGACGTCGCTTTACATCGACCTGGACGGCACCTCCTCGCAAAGAGAGACGGAGGGGCCTCCGGTGCCTTCCGATACCGAGTGGACCCGGATCACGGCGCTGAACACCGCGCAAGCCGACGGGGACTCGGTGCTCTTCGAGTTCCGCCTCCAGCAGTACGGCAACCCGGCGAAGGTCGGCAACGTCATCTGCGTGTACGTCGACGAGGCCGTCCTCAGAAAGCTGGAGTGACGGCGCGAGCACCTCGAGGCGGACCCGAGGCGCTGCGCGCCGCCTCGGGTCACGTGGCCGGCTCGACGACCCGGATGTGGAGCTCGCGGAGCTGCTCGGGATCGACCTTGCTCGGCGCGTCGGTCATCAAGTCCTGACCCTTCTGGGTCTTCGGGAACGGGATGACGTCGCGCAGGCTCTCGGCGCCCGAGACCAGCATCGCGAGGCGGTCCATGCCGATCGCGATGCCGCCGTGCGGGGGCGCGCCGTAGCGGAGCGCGTCGAGGAGGAAGCCGAACTTCGCCTTCGCCTCCTCGTCGGAGATGCCGAGCCGGCGGAACACCTTCGCCTGGACCTCGGGGTCGTGGAGACGGATCGAGCCGCCGCCGATCTCGAAGCCGTTGAGGACGAGGTCGTAGCGGTAGCAGAGGACCTTGCCCGGATCCTGGTCGATGAGGTCGATGCAGTCGTCGTGCGGGCGCGTGAAGGCGTGGTGCGCCGCCACCCAGGTCTTCTTCTCGTCGTCGTACTCGAAGAGCGGCGGGTTCACGACCCAGAGGAACTCGAACCGCCCGCCGTGGCCGACCTCCGGGATGAGCCCGAGGCGCTTGCCGAGGTGGACGCGGAGGTTCGCGAGGACGGTCTGGACCATCGCCTCCTTTCCGAACTGGAAGAAGATGAGGTCGTTCTCCTTCGCGCCGACCTTCTCGTTGATCGCGGCGCGGAGCTCGGGCGTGATGTTCTTGGCGAGCGGCGACTGTGTCCAGTTGCCGCTCGCGTCGACCTTCGCGCGCGCGAGGCCCTTCGCGCCCATGCCTTTGACGAAGTCTTCGAGCTTGTCGACCTCGGTCCGCGAGAGCTTCGTCGCGTGCTCCGCCGGGACGCGCAGCGCCTTGACGATCTCGGCCGGCAGGTCACGCCGGTACTGACCGCTCGCGAACTTGTCGGCGATGTCCTTCCAGAACGGGACGCCGCCCCCGTTGTGGTCGACGATGACGGCCGTGAGGTCGGTGTGCTCCAGGCCGAAGCGCAGGTCCGGCTTGTCGTTGCCGTACTTGCTCATCGACTCCTCGTACGGCATCTGCGGGAAGCGGCCGCTCGGGTACTTCTCCTTCAGGTCGATGCCGAGGACCTCCTTCCACACCGCGAAGATCAGGCCCTCGATCACCGAGAAGACGTCGTCCTGGTTCACGAACGACATCTCGACGTCGATCTGCGTGAACTCGGGCTGCCGGTCGAGGCGGAGCGCCTCGTCGCGGAAGCACTTCACGATCTGGAAGTAGCGGTCGAAGCCCGCGCACATGTAGAGCTGCTTGAAGAGCTGCGGGCTCTCCGCGAGCGCATAGAACTTCCCCGCGTTGAGGCGGCTCGGGACGAGGAAGTTGCGCGCGCCGCCGGGCGTGTACTTGACCATCACGGGCGTCTCGAGCTCGAGGAAGCCCTCCGCGTCGAAGTAGCGCCGCACGACCTGGTTGATCCGGTGCCGAGTGCGCAGCGTCCGCTGGAGCGGCGCGCGCCGGAGGTCGAGGTACCGGTACTGGAGCCGCTTCTCCTCGCCGGTGTCGATGTCGTCCGCGATCTCGAACGGCGGCGTGTCCGCCTTGTTGAAGACGACCATCTCGATCGCGTGGACCTCGATGTCGCCGGTCGCGAGCTTCGGGTTCTTCATCGCCCCGCGGCTCTTCACCGTCCCGCGGACGCCGATCACCCACTCCGAGCGGACGGTCTGGGCGAGCTCGTACGCTGCCTTCGGGAGATCGCCGTGCCCCGAGAGATTCGGGTCGAAGACGATCTGCGTGATTCCCTCGCGATCGCGCAGGTCGACGAAGACGCAGCCTCCGTGATCGCGGTAGCTCGCGACCCAGCCGAAGAGGACGACCTCTTTGCCCTCGTCGCTCGCGCGCAGGTCGCCGCAACGATGGGTGCGTTTCAGCTCGTCGATGAAGCGTGCCAAGGCGATTCTCCTGTGGGGGCCCGAAGTCCGTGGGGCTCCTGAAACTGGGAAATGGGGGGCCGCAAAGGCTAGACCAAGTGGGCTCTCCGATGAATAGCGACCAGGACCGAAGCAGGTTCCGAACCGCCGATGCGCGGGATCGGGCGCGCGTCCGGCCGGTCGCGATGCTCGTGAGCGCCCTCGTCCCGGGCGCGCTCGCTGCGGCGGGAGCGAGCTCCACCGCGGCGGCGGTCCATGACGACGGGGTCGTACGTACCATCGGCGCAGGCTTCACGGGCGCGTTCCGGGCGCTCGATCTGCTCGTCGCCGCGCCGTGGCTGCTCGTTCCGGTGGGCACGCGGGCGCTGCGCGCGGGGCTCGCGAGCGCATTCGTCACGGCGCTCGCGGGCGCCCTCCTCTTCGATCTCGCCCACGAGATCGTCGCGGAGGCGGTCCCGGCGGCGCTCGAGCGCATGCGGATCCGCAGCCGCCAGCCCGTGTCGCCGCGCCTCGTGGCCGCGGTCGCCGCCGTCGCCGTGCTCACGGCGCTCCTCTCGCCGGCCTGGCAGACCGAGGCATGCGCGCCCGGCGGCGCCGTCACGGGTGCATTGCTCGTGCTCGTCGCCGCGCGCCTCGGTGCGCGGGCCTTCGCTGCGGCGGGTGACGGTAAAGGCCCGTCCGCGGCGCTGCTCGCGCTGGTGCTGGGGTCCGCGCTCGCATACGAGCCGCTCGTCTTCGCCGCCGCGCTGGCCGCATGCGCGCCGGCGCTCTTTTCCGCCTCGCGACGAGCGCATGCGTTCGATCGATCGCGTGCGGTGCAGGTCACGTGCGCGTTCGCGCTCGGCCTGGCGCCGTTGCTCCTCGGCGTCGGTCTCTCCCGCCGCGAGCCGGAGCTCGCGCTCCACGTTCCCCCGTTGGCCCCGATCGAGCGCGCCCTGCACCCCGTGTCGATCGGGGCGTTCGCGAGCGCCGAGATCGGCTCCGTCCTCCTCGTCGTGTGCGGCGTCGGCGCCGCGCTGTCGCTCGCGGTCGGCCGAGCGAGACAGCTCGCGCTCGGTCTCGCGCTCGTCACCGGCGTGGGGGCGCTCGCCGTCGTCCTCCAGGTCCCGGCGGGCCCGAGCCGCTTCGCGGCGCCCGTCCTCGCCGGCATCGCCTGCGCCCACGTCCTCGGCGCGACCACGCTCGCCGTGATCGTCCTCGCGGTCGCGCGGGCGCGCGTCCCGTTCGCGGAGGCCAGCGCGGCGCTGCTCGTGGTGCTCGAGCTCGTGCTGCCGGTGAAGGCCATCGACGAGACCGTCACGCGTCGCGACGCGCGGGTCGCTCGCGCGGCTTCGATCTGGAACGACGTCGCCTGGGGAGCGGCCCCGCCCGCGTCGGTGCTGCTCGTCGCCGATCGCGGCACGATGCGAAGGCTCGTGAGCGCCCGTGCGGCCGGGGAGCTCAGGGGCGACCTCGTCGTCGTCCCGTCGTTCGACGTCCAGGGGCGCGCGGGTCAGCGTGCGCTCCTCTCCGAGCCGAAGCTCGCGCCGCTCTATCGCGACATCGCGCTCGGAATCGCGCCGGAGGAGCTGTCGCTCGCGCAGCTCTCGTCGCAGCGACCGGTGCTCGCCACGTTCGATCCGAAATGGGACCGCAGGCTCGCACGGCATCTCGTGCCGGTCGGGCTGACCGCGCGCTTCGAGCCCGAGCCGCGCGGGGCGAGCGATCGGAAGAAGGCGCTCGAGGCGTTCGCGGCCTCGAAAGACCGCCTCGTGCGCGCGACGGTCGTGAAGAAGGACGCGGAGCTCGCCGCGGCGACGGCCACGCTCCTCCGCGCACGCGCCGTCGGGATCGCGGCGACGGGCGAGCGCGAGGTGCTCTCGCGCGCCCTCGACGACCTCCGCGCGTTCGCGCCGGACGATCCGATCGGCTCGACGCTCGTGCGTCGCATCCTCACCACCAAGGGACCGATCGACGTCCGGGATCTCGCGCCATGACCGGCGGGGACTCAGAGCGCCGATCCACCCCCCGGGAGTCGTCGTCGAAGGAAATGCGTCCGCTCGTGCATCGGTCGCGCCCGCAGGCGGGCGATGAGCTCTTCGAGCTCGTGATCGGTCGCTCGCCTGAGCGCTTCCAGCTCGGCTTCACGAGCGCGTCTTCGCTGCTTCTTCTTCGCGTCGCTTTGCATCGAGCGTCGCCTCGAGGATGGGGAGCACCGCGCGGTCTTTGGGACGGTTCGCAGCCTTCTTGCTCTTCACGATGTCCTCGAGCGACGCGACGTGCAAGGCGTGACCGTCGATCTCGACCTTGGAAGCCCTTCGCCTGACGCCCTCGAAGGAGCGGAGCCCATGAATGGCGCCCATGAAGTCGGCCTGTAGCGTCAGATCGTCGTCCGTCACGCGGAACAACGAGCTGGCAGGGTAGTAGGGGCGCAGCACGATCGCGCCGAGCTCACGCGCGAAGATGACGAGCTTTCTCCGATTGGCGGGGGTGTCGCGAAAGAAGAAGTCGAAGTCGAGCGTCGTCACGGGGGCTCCGTGCAGCGCTGCGGCGGCGTTGCCGATGAGGACCGCGTCGAGCTTCGCATTCTCGAGAGCGCGCGCGATTCGTCTCAGGAGTGGCTGCGCGTCCACGGAGACATCGTACAGCGTGACGCGAGCGTGACTACTCTACCAAGTCGCCCTTCCAGCTCGCGTGTCGCTGCCTCTCATTCTGGCCTGCACCACCCTCCCATCGCGGCGCTACAGAGCGGATCGCCGGGGTCGCACATGCAGGTCGTCGCGCCCGAGTCGCGCAGCGCTCGCTTCCGCGTCGTCTCGAGCGCGTAGCGCTGCAGCATGGCTGCGCACTCGCGGCCGGCGGGGAGGTCGAGGCCGTTCGCGCGGGCGGCCTCCACGCAGGCGCGGAGGAGCGCGAGACCTTCCTCGCGCCATCGCTTCGCGGGGCCGTCGGCGACGTCCTCGAACGTGAGGGCGACCGTCGAGTCGCTCCGGTAGGCGGCCGGCGCGCGTGCGAGGCCGGCATCGTCGAGCAGCCTCGACCATGACAGGAGGAGCTGCGCACCCTCTTCGAGCATCGTCAGTCGATCGCCCTCGCTCGCGTCGGGCGCGTGGTACGCGGTCGCGAAGCGGCGGCTCGTGAGGTCGAGCAGCGCATGGACGCGCTCGAACTGCTTCGCGGTCGGAACGCCCCCGTCCGAGGCCATCATCACGGAGAGCGCGAGCGACTGGAACGCACGCTTCGAGTCTCGCGCGACCTGGAGCGCCGTCGCGAACGGCAGAGCGGGGCCGTACACCTCCGTCCAGGAGAGGGGAAGTGCCGTCGGAGCCGCCTCGCCGTCGGAGGCGACGCACGGCTCTTCGTCGAGGCTCGTTCTCGGGTCGGCCGTGGAGGCGTCCGCGGACGACGGAGGCTCGACCGTGACCTCGACGGGACGGCGGGTGAGCGCGGAGCTCACCGTCCGCGGAGCGCACGCCGCTCCGACCGATGGCCCGAAGGACAGCGACAGCAGAGCGATGCCCAGCGCTGGCCCGCCCGGGATGGACTGACGCGTCATGTGTTCCCTCCGCTGCGGCTTCGTTCTCCGCGCTCGTCGTGGACACGCGTGACGGGTGACGCCTTGGGTCTCAGGCTGTAGCTTTCTGCGTCATGGATGTCGCGACGCTGAAGGAGCGCTTTCGGGAGCGGAACATCAAGAAGGTCAAGGTCGGGGGGTTCGACCTCGACGGGGTGCTCCGCGGAAAGTACGTCTCGCTCGAGAAGTTCTGGAGCGTCGTGGAGTCCGGCTTCGGCTTCTGCGACGTCATCTTCGGCTGGGACATCGCCGACGTCCTGTACGACAACGTGAAGGTGACGGGGTGGCACTCCGGCTACCCGGACTGCCACGCCGTGATCGACACGGACACGTTCCGCGTCCTGCCCGCGGAGCCCGACACGGCCGCGTTCCTCGTCGACTTCGTGAACGAAGACGGCAGTGGACATCCCGCGTGTCCGCGCTCGCTCCTGAAGCGCGTCATCGCTCGTGCGCGCGAGCGGGGCTACGAGGCGAGGTTCGGCGCGGAGTTCGAGTTCTGGGTCTTCAAGGAGAGCCCCGAGTCGCTCCACGACAAGGACTTCAAGCGGCTCGCGCCCATCTCGCCGGGCATGTTCGGCTACTCGTGGGTTCGCGAAGAGCAGAACCGCGCCTTCTGCCATGCCGTGATGGACGAGATGAGCGCCTTCGACGTCGCGATCGAGGGCCTCCACACCGAGACCGGACCGGGCGTCTACGAGGTCGCGATCCGCTACGACGACGTGCTCCGTGCGGCCGACAAGGCGGCGCTCTTCAAGACGCAGATGAAGAGCCTCGCCGCGCGCCACGGCCTGTCCGTCACGTTCATGGCGAAGTGGAACCAGGACCTGCCCGGCTCGAGCGGCCATCTCCATCAGTCGCTCTGGACCGTCGCGCAGCCCGGGGCGCCGGCGCGCAACGTCTTCTTCGACGAGAAGGGAGAGCACAAGCTGTCGGCCGAGGCTCGGCACTACATCGGTGGACAGGTGGAGCTCATGCCGGAGCTCACGGCGCTCTACTCGCCGACGATCAACTCGTACAAGCGCTACGTCCCCGGCGTCTGGGCACCGCTCACGGCGTCCTGGGGCATCGAGAATCGGACGTGCGCGATCCGCGCCATCCCGGGCTCGCCGTCCTCGACGCGCGTCGAGTATCGCCAGACCGCCTCCGACATCAATCCGTACGTCGCGATGGCGACGTGTCTCGCGGCGGGTCTCTGGGGGATCGAGGAGCGGATCGAGGCGCCCCCGCCCGCCGGTGGTGACGCATCCCTGAACGAGGAGCTGCCCGCGCTGCCGCGCACGCTGAAGGAGGCCACCCAGCGTCTCGCGTCGAGCGAGCGCGCCCGCAAGATCCTCGGCGAGGCCTTCGTCGATCACTACGTGCGCACGCGCGACTGGGAGGTGCGCCAGTTCGAGCGCGCGGTGACGGACTGGGAGCTCAGGCGCTACTTCGAGGCGATCTGATCGTGCGGGCGGCGCGCGCGTGCGCGCCGCTCGACCGCCGGCGGCGCGGGACGACGCGAGCTACTTCGCTGGCTTCGGAAGGCAGCCGAAGAGGATCTTCACGTCGGCCGCGGGATCCGCCTGGATCACGTCGCAGGCGTGGCTGCACAGCTTGATGCGGTCCCCTTCGATGTAGAACTTGTTCGGACCGCACGACGCTGCGTCCGGGACCTGCTGGAGGTCGGTGACGACGTTCCCGGACGTGTAGCGGACGACCGCGGTGCTCGGATCGATCCTGGAGCCGCTGGGGTCCTTGGGCATGGCGTAATCGCACGCGATGACGGTGCGCTCGATGGCGTCCTCCGCCATCGCCTTGAAGATCGTCGTGAAGTCGAGGCCGCAGGTCGGATACCGCAGGCCTCCGGTCAGCCTGCTCAGCGCCTGGTGCCCGACGCCTGGAGCGGGCGCGGTCGGCGAGCACTTCTCGGCGACGACGGGGGCGTCCGGCGGGTGCGGCTTCGTCGGGTCGGACGGGTCGAACGGAGCGAGCGCGACGATGCTGTGCCAGACGTAGTTGCGGTGTCCGGGCGTGCCGAACTGCGGCGAGAGCGAGAAGAGCGCCGTCTCGAAGTTGTTCGCCGCCGTCGCCCCGGAGATCGGGTCGATCGTCTTGTCGTCGAAGTTGAAGCTCGCGCAGCTCGCCGCGACGCGATCGTCCGTGATCACCGCGAACACCTTGAAGGCGTTCGGACGGAGGAACGGAGCCCAGCCCTGCGGGTGCGAGCCGTTCGCGTCGGCCGGCCCGTTGAAGGTGTTGAGGACCTTGCACCACGCATCCGTGCTCTCGACCATGATGTCGTAGTGGAGGAACTGCGCGGTCTCGACCGGCTTGGGCGGGACGGGATCGCAGGTCGTCCCGCTCAACGGCGCCCTCACGCAGATGCGCTGATGCGCGATCCCGCCGTCGCCCGGCGTCGTCTCGTGGACACCGTGCGAGCTGATCATCACGACCCGGTAGTCCGTCTGGCTCGCGGCGATGATGTTGACGAAGTTCGTGTTGATCTGGTTCTCGACCTCCTCGATCTCCTCGCCCATCGACTCCGAGTTGTCGATGACGAAGATGATGTCGAGCGGTCGCTTGGCCGTGATGGCTTCGGCCTCTTGCGCGACGCAGGTCTCGGTCCCCGTGTCGGGGCGTCCCGCGCTGCCGGAGCTTCCCCCGAAGCTCGAGGAGCCGTTCGTCGATGAGCCGCCGTCGAACGTCGACCCGTTGTCCGGGTCGTCGGAACCGCACGCCGCGAGAAGCACGACACCAGACGCGACGAGCACGCTTCCGACCGTCGCCGCGAGCCGGATGACACCTGCTGGGGAGGGCATGTTTGTCGACGAGCTTAGCAGACTTCGTGCTTCGGGCCTCGTGGCTCGAGCCTCGGAGAGAATAGCTCCGCGGGCTCGGAGGATCGCGGTCGCGCTCGGCTTTTTCGCGGGGCGGCGAGCCTAGTCAGGTCGACGGGCTCGATCTACGCTCCGAGCGTCATGTCGCCCGCCATCTGGACCTTTCCCACGAAGATCGTCTTCGGAAACGGCGCGGTCTCGACGCTCGCCGAGCATGTCCGTGCGGCGGGTGGAAGGCGAGCGCTCGTCGTGTGCGATCGCGGCGTCGTGAAGGCCGAGATCGCCGAGCGTGTCCGCAGGGTGCTCGAGGCCGGAGGGATCGCGGTCTCGATCTTCGACAAGGTCGACCCGAACCCGGTCGAGGAGAACGTGACGAACGGGGTGGCGGCGTTCCGCGCGCACCAGGCGGACGTGGTCGTCGCGGTGGGCGGCGGCTCCCCCCTCGACGTCGGGAAGCTCGTGGCGCTGAAGACGACGCACGAACGCCCGCTCGCCGACTACGACGACGCGATCGGCGGCGATGCTCACATCGGACCGAACATCCCCCCGATCATCACCGTCCCGACGACGGCGGGGACCGGAAGCGAGGTCGGACGCTCGGGCGTCGTGACCCTCAAGGCGACGGGGCGCAAGACGGTCGTCTTCAGCCCCTACCTGATGCCGAGGACGGCCGTGCTCGATCCGGAGCTCACGGTGTCCATGCCCCCGCGTCTGACCGCGGCGACGGGGTTCGATGCGCTCACGCACTGCATCGAGGCGTACCTCGCGGCCGGCGATCATCCCATGGCGGACGGCATCGCGCTCATGGGCATCGAGCTCGTCGCCAAGCACCTCCCGCGGGCGGTCGAGGCGGGCGCCGATCTCGTCGCGCGCGGGGCGATGATGAAGGCGGCGATGATGGGCGCCGTCGCGTTCCAGAAGGGGCTCGGCGTCTGCCACTCGCTCGCGCACCCGCTCTCGAGCGAGAAGCAGATGCATCACGGGCTGGCCAACGCGTTGTGCCTGCCGGCCGTGATCGACTTCAACAACATGGCGGTCCCCGAACGCGTCGAGCGCGTCCGGCGTCTCCTCGACCTCACCGCGACCAGCGCGTCGAACGCGCTGCGCGCGCTCCGTGAGAAGGTCGGCCTCCCGGGCGGTCTCGCCGCCGAGGGCATCACGAAGGCCGACATCCCGAAGCTCGCCGACAAGGCGTTCGAGGACGCGTGTCATCGCTCGAACCCGCGGCCGTGCTCGCGCGACGACATGGCGAAGCTCTACGAGCTGTCGTTGTGACCTCGGCCGGGCGCACCGACGAGAGCCGGGCGCTCGCGTGAAGACGATTCGCGTCCGGGAGAGAGGGCGCCTTGCACGGCGCGGCGTCGATGGGTAAGAGCGTCCCCTCGATCTCGAGATGCTGATGGCGTCCGGTCTCGCCTCATGGCGGCGTGCAGCGAGGGCCGTGGCGGACCTGCCGCCTTCGTTCCGGATCGTGCTCTTCGGCATCGCCGTCCTGCACGCCGTCGGTCTCTCGTGGGGGATGCCGTCGTCGGACGGGTGGGACGTCGACGGTGTCGCGCCGCGCGACTTCCTCCCGGGGCTCGTGGCGACGTACACGCCCGGCGAGTTCTACACGTACCCGCCGCTGCACCTCGCGATCCTCGCGGTGCTCTCGCTGCCGGTCGTCGCGGTCGCCGCGCTCCGAGCGGGATCGGTCTCCGTGGCGGAGGTGATCCCCGTCATCCTCCAGCCTCCGTACATGACCGCGATGGCGCTGATCGCGCGCGTCGTCACGCTGGTCATGTCGCTCGGGGTCGTCGTCGCGACCTCGAAGCTCGCCGCCGAGCTCGTGCCCGAGGAGCGCAGGCGATCGACCGAGCTCGGGACCGCCGTCGTCGTGGGCGTGGGCGTCCCGTTCACGTACTACTCCCACGTCACGAACCTCGACGTCCCGTACATGTTCTGGGCGTCGTTCGCGGCCCTCGGCGTCACCCGTGCGATCGCACGCCGGGAGGCGCGGCGTCTGCGGAAGGCGCTCTTGCTCGCCGGCCTCGCGACGGCGACGAAGGACCAGGCCTACGCGATCTTCGTCCTCGGCGTCCCTGCGGCTCTCGGCGCGTGGACCTTCATGGACGCATGGGCGCGCCGGAACGTCCGGGCCATCGCGCGCGAGGCGGCGATCGGTGGAGCGCTGACGATCGCCCTGCTCGCCCTCGTCGACGGCGCCGTGACCAACCCCTCCGGGTTCCGCGCGCGCGTCGCGTTCCTGACCGGCTCCGCCAGCCAGGACTTCGCGTTCTATTCGAAGGACGTCGCGGGCGCTCTCCGGCTCCTCTGGGATCTCGTCCTCGCGTACGGGTTCCACTATCCCGCCGTGTTCGCGGTGCTCCACGCGAGCGGGCTCTTCCTCGCGCTCCGCGCGTCGGACGCACCACGGCGTGTCGCCGCCCTGGTGCCGCTGCTCCTCGCGGTCTCGTTCTCTGTCGCATTCAACGCCGCCGCGCGACGGGTCGAGCAGCGCTTCACGCTTCCGCAGGCGATCCTCCTCTCCGTCTACGGCGGGATCGCCCTCGAGCGCGCCACCTGCGCGATCCGGTCCGGTGCGCTCCGGATCGCGGCGCGCGTCGCCTGCGCAGGGCTCGTTCTGTGGGCTCTCTGGCGATGCGTCGAGCTCGACGCCAACCTCGTGCTCGACCCGCGATACCGAGCAGAAGCGTGGCTGCGCGAGCGGGTACGCAGCGGCGACACGATCGAGACCTACGGGCTCAACGTCCACCTGCCGAGGTTCCCCGAGGCCGCGCGCGTCGTCCGTGTCGGGTCGACTCCGATCGAGAAGCGCGGACCGATGCCGGGGATCGAGGAGGTGGTGGCTCCGTTCCTCGAGATCGCCGCGCGCCGACCGCGGTTCGTCGTCGTCAGCGAGTGCTACTCGTGGCGTTGGATCCAACTCCGTGTCACGCCGCTCGAGGGGCGCATCCTCCCCACGACGCTCCAGCGGCTCGCGGCGAACGAAGACGGCGTCACGTTCTTCGACCGCCTCTTCGTCGGGCAGCTCGGCTACGACCTCGTGGAGATCGCTCGGTTCGAGCATCCGATCTTTCGTCGCGTGGAGCTCCACGGAAGCGTGGGCTGCCCGATCTACATCCTCGAGCGCCGCACGCAGGTCAGCGAGGCGGGCACTCCGTGACGTCCGCGGTGACGTCGACGGGCGACGTCATGAGGACGACGTCGTACGACTGGTGCAACGTCTCGAGGCAGCGTGCCTGCGGGATCGGATGCACGGAGCTGCCGACCCAGACGTGGAGCGGGCGCTCCGCGGGAGGACACGAGCGCCGCGCGTACATCCAACATTCGCGCTCGGGCACGTGCACGTCGACGCCGTCCTTGGCGAGCTCGAGGACGAGGACGGTGGACATGCCCCAGTCGCCGTCGAGGTGGATCACCGGCGAGAGCCCGTCGCGCTCGAGCTTCTCGCGCAGAGCCCGATAGCATTCGTGCAGCGGGCCGTGCTCGAGGTGTCGCGTGGGGAAGCGCGCGAGCCAGACGTTCTGGTAGCTCGTCGTGTACACGGACAGCCCGACGCTGGTCGCGATGGCGACCGCGCCGACGGCGTACTTCCGAAGTGGGCGCCCGCGGAGCGCTCGCCCGGCCGCGTTCGCGAAGGCGCCGAGGATCCCCATCCAGCCGACGGTGCAGGCGGCCGTCGTCCAGAAGATGAGGTAGCGCATCGCCTCTCCCACGATGGATCGGAGGGCGAGGATCGAGAACGCGTGCGCTGCGAGCGACACGAGGACGAGCCGGGCGCTCGTCTTGTCGCGCGTCTTGCGCGTCACGACCCACGCGGCGACGAGGAGGACGACGTGGAGGGCCGCCAGTCGCGACGGCGTCCGCGCGATCGGCCCCTCCGCCATCGGTGTCCACGCGATGACCTCGGGCCACCAAGGCTCGTCCTCGAAGAACGTGCGTGAGAACGTGCGGTCGGGCAGCCACGAGGTGGCGATCGCCCAGTCCTTGAGCACGCGCGTGATCGGCCTCGCGTGGTCGCGATGCTCGAGGAAGAACTCGACGAGCCGCGTGATGTTCCCTCGCGGCGACGTGATCTGCTCGAACAGGGGCGGCAGGAAGGTCAGGACGATCAGCGCACCGGCAACGGCGAGGCCGCGCTTGGCGTGGCTCGCCATCCCGATGCGACGCGTCTCGAGAAAGAGAAGGACGAGCGCGAGGAGCCCGACGCCGGCCACCGTCGGAGCCGCTCCGACGTGCGTCTGCGCGACGAAGGCACCGAAGAGCACGGCGCACCACGCCGCGCCCGCCTTGCCTTCGGCGACGAACGCGGCGAGCGCGAGGTAGGTCGTGAGCGCGAGCGTGATGACCGCGGGGTTCCACGGGTTGAACGAGACGTTTCCGAACGCGCAGAACCAAGCGAGGAGCACGCCGACGGCGACGAAGGCATGCGCCCGCGTCGCGAAGATGCGCGTCGCCATGACGAGGGCCGCGCCGGAGAGGAAATTGATCCCGATCGCACCCCAGTAGAGCGCGCTGCTGTCGCCGCCCGTCAGCCGGTAGAACGGCGCGAGGACGTAGAAGTAGAGCGGCCCGGGATGGCTGAAGCGGAACCGCGAGTACGGTCCGAGGATCGTCCCGTCGCCGACGAAGCGCGTCGCGACCTCGAGCGCCGCGAAGTCACCGAGCAGCGAGAACCTCGGGATCGCCTGCCGCGCGATGTTGAGCGCGTACGGAACGAGGGGGACGGTCGCGAGCAACGCGAGCGCGAAGGCCTCGATCCAGACTCCTCGACGGGGGGAGGAGCGCACACGCCGTAGCTAGCCGGTCGCAAGAGCGGAGTCCACGAGGAAAACGCCCGCCGTGCGGTCGGCGGCGGCTCACGTCGACCCGATGTTGCGGCGGATTTCCCGGTACGAGAGCCCGACGCGGCCGACGCTGACGAATCCGAGGAGGATCAAGATGAGCTGCTGGCCGAGGCTCCACACGAGCACGTACGCGAGCGCGGTGTTCTCCGGGACGCCGAACGGGATGACGAGCGCGCTCGTCGCGAAGCCCTGGACGATCCCGAGGCCGCCCGGCGCCGAAGGGAGCGCGCCGCCGAGGTTCGCGGAGACCACCATGAACCCCGGGCGCACGAGATCCGTCTCGGGGAGAAACGCCTTCAGGCAGACGGCCGCGTGCACGATCGTGACGCTCCACACCGCGACGGTGAGGAGCACGCACTGTCCCATGCGGCGCGCGGAGCCGACCGCGGCGAGGCCCTCGCGGACCTGCCGGAGGCGGCCGAGGATGGCTTCGGCGCGGTCCGGCCCGAGCTTCGCGAGGCGGGGCGCGAGGGCGCGCTCGACCGCGCGACCTCCGAGCACGACGAGCACGGCGCCGGCGACGCACACGACGAGCGCGATCGATCCGATGGTGGCCGCCCGCGTGAAGGTCGGGCCCATCGGGATCCGCACCGCGAACGCGGCGAACAAGAGGACGACGCTCGCGAGATCGAGGAGGCGCTCCACGAGCACGGCCGAGAGCGCTCGCGCCATCGGGATCTTCTCGTTCCGCGAGACCACCCAAGCCCGCGCGATCTCGCCGAGCCGGAGCGGCAGCGTGACGTTGAAGAAGTAGCCGATCGTGTTGGCGTGCCACGTCGGCCAGAACCGCGCGTCGCCGAGGAGCACCGCCCAGCGCCACGCGCGCAGCGCGTACATCACGAAGAAGACGACGAGCGAAGGCAGGAGCCAAACCAAGTCCGCGGCGCGGAGCGCGGCGAGGAGATCGTCGAAGCTGACCCTCCAGAGCAGGAGCGCGCCGGCGACGATGCTGAGGGCGATGCCGATCCAGACGGCGGCTCCGGGGCGGGGTGGTCGCGCCGGCGGGATGTCGGGCTCCGCCCCCCGATCGTCGCGTGTGCGCGCAGCCTGGCTCACGACGTCCACCTCAGGCGCCGTCTACCACGCCGGTGGACGAGGCTCACTCGTTTCGTGCGAGCCTCACTTCGCATCGGGGCAGCTCGCGATCGCCTCGGGCGCGCCGTAGACCGCGATGTCTCCGCTCTTCGCGATCGGCTCGAGGCAGGACGCGATCCGGAGCGGATGAGCCGTCGTCGCGAACCACACGTGCAGGGCCTTCGCCACGCCGTGCGCGGTGCGCACGCCGACGTACGCGTGGTGGTCGGCGTCGGCCACACGCACGTCCACGCCGTCCTTCTCGAGCTCGAGCACGAGCGCGTCGGCGATGTCCCGTGCACCTTCGCGGTGCACCGTGACGACGGCCTTGTCGCGGTCGAGCCGTGCGCGAAGCGCATCCTCGATCGCGCGGAGGTCGGCGCGGAGGTCCGGTCGGCTCGAGGGGGCGAAAGCGTTCCGCGCGAGCCAGAAGCGTTGGAGGGAAGCGGACGTGACCGCCACCGCGAGGGCGAGGATCACGAGCGCGGGGGCGAAGACGCCGCTCACGCGCGGCATCTTCAAGCCCGCCGCTCCGATCGCGGCGAAGAACGTCGCCAGCACGCCGATCCACGCCGCGCTGCTCGCGGCGGTCGTCCAGAACGCGAGGTAGTTGTGCACGGGGCCCACGACGGCGCGCAGCGAAATCACGGCGACGGCGTCGGCGATCGCGCCGATGCCGAGCAGCGCGATGCTGGCGGTGTCGCGCCGGCGGCCGGCGACGATCGCGGCGACGGCGATCGACACGACGTGGACGATCGTCACGACCCGCGCGTTGGGCGACGCGATGCCCTGCATCGGGTCGGCTCGCATGACGAGCGGAATGGGACCCTCGCCGAGGAGCACGCGGCCGACGAGGCGATCCGGCAGCCACGACGTGGCGACCGTCCACTGCGCCGCCGCGTCCGAGAGCGGCTTCGTCGGCTCGCTGCGCCGGACGAAGAACGCGTAGAGCTCCGTCATGTTCCCCGACGGAGCGAGGAGCTGCTCGACGAGGGGAGGCACGAAGAGGATGAGCAGCACCGTCGCCGCGATGGCGAGCCGCCACCGCTCGTCGCGCTCGAGCCCGCCGCGCCGGCGCGCACCGACGAGGAACGCGACGAGCGCGACGAGACCGGCCGTGACGGTCGTCGGCACCGCGGCGACGTGCGTCTGCGCCGCGAGCGTGCCGAACACGACGGCCGGATACACGGCCAAGCTCTTCCCTCGTGCGAACAACGCCGCGTTCACGAGGAAGGCCAAGAGGGGGAGCACGATGACGAGAGGGCTCCACGGGTTCGCGGTCACGTTGCCGAACGCGACGAACCAGGCGAGGACGACGAGCAGAGCGGCGACCGCGTGCGATCGACGCGCGAAGATGCGCGTGCAGGCGACGATCGCCGCGGCCGAGGCGCCGTTCACGAGGCACGTGGTGACGTAGAGGCCCGTGCTTGCCGAGCCGAACGCGGCCTGCAGGGGCGCCGTCAGATAGAAGAAGAAGGGCCCCGGCTGGTGGAAGGAGAAGCGCGAGACGGGTCCGAGGAGCGTCTCGCCGCGGAAGACGTGGCGCGCCGCCTGCTCGAGGAGCGCGAGGTCACCGACGAGCCCGTAGCGCGGCACGCCGGTACGGAGGAGGAAGGTCAAGTATGGGACGATCGGCAGGAGGGCCAAGACGCCGAGCGCGATGGCCTCGATCCGGCGGTTCCGGACGGCTCGCTCCCGCGCCATGGCCTCGCCGCGTCGACCCATCGAAGCATCTCCAGTGTGGCGGCAGCATACACGCCGACCGGCCCGCTCGTGATAGACTCGGGCCCGCCATGCTTCCCGAAAAGAAGCAGGTCCTGATCGTCGACGACGAGCCGAACCTGCGGAAAATTCTCGCGGCACAGCTCTCGCGCGACGGCTACGACGTGCTGCTCGCAGAGGACGGCGAGCAGGGCCTCTCTTTGCTCCGTGAGCACCACATCGATCTCGTCGTCACCGACCTGAAGATGCCGAAGGTCGACGGGATGACGCTCCTCCGCGAGGCGCTCGCCGAGCAGCCGGAGCTTCCCATCATCGTGATCACCGCCCATGGCACGGTGGACACGGCCGTCGAGGCGCTGAAGCTCGGGGCCTTCGACTACCTCACCAAGCCTTTCGACAAGGACGAGGTGCGGCAGGTCGTTGCCAAGGCGCTCAAGACGCGCGAGCTCGCCGGCGAGGAGGCCACGGCCGAGAACGTCAAGGAGGCCGAGGGCGCCCGCTTCGGGATCATCGGCCAGTCACCCGGCCTCACCGAGCTCTACGCGGTGCTCGAGCGCGTGGCGGACAGCCCGACGACGGTGCTCATCACCGGTGAGAGCGGCACCGGCAAGGAGCTCGTCGCCCGGGCGCTCCACGATCACTCGTCGCGCAAGGGCAAGCCCTTCATCAAGGTGAACTGCGCCGCGATTCCGAAGGAGCTCATCGAGAGCGAGCTCTTCGGTTACGAGCGAGGCGCCTTCACCGGCGCGGTCACGAGCAAGCCCGGCCGTTTCGAGCTCGCCAACGGCGGGACGCTTTTCCTGGACGAGATCGGCGAGATCCCGGTCGAGATGCAGGTCAAGCTGCTGCGCGCGCTCCAGGAGAGCGAGTTCGAGCGTGTCGGCGGCATCAAGACCATGCGCGTCGACGTCCGGCTCGTCGCGGCGACGAACCGCGATCTGAAGAAGCTCATCGCGCAGGGCGCGTTCCGCGAGGACCTGTTCTACCGCCTGAACGTCGTCTCGATCCGGCTGCCCGCGCTGCGCGAGCGCGCCTCGGACATCCCGCTGCTCGTCGAGCACTTCCTCAAGAAGTTCAACGGGCGGCTGAAGAAGAACGTCGTCGGCGTCGAGCCGGACGCGCTCCAGCTCCTCACCAACTACGCGTGGCCCGGCAACATCCGCGAGCTCGAGAACGTGATGGAGCGAGCCGTCCTCTTCTGCGACGGGCAGAAGCTCCGCGTCGAGGACCTCCCCGCCGAGCTCCGCGGGCCGAGCGGGACGTCGACGAGCTCGAGCGCTCCGCCGCTCGAGGCCGGCGTCGATCTCGGATCGCTGCCACCCGACGGAGGCCTCAAGGAGCACGTGAAGTTCGCGATGAGCCGGCTCGAGCGCGATCTCGTGAGCCGAGCGCTCAAGCAGACGAACAACAACGTCACGCACGCTGCGCGCCTCCTCAAGATCTCGCGCAAGGGCCTGCAGCTCAAGATGAAGGAGCTCGGGCTGCGCGAAGGGACGGGCGAGAAGAACGAGTAGAGGCGCCGCCGTGTCGAGCAGTATCCGGCGGCGTTCCTCACCGCTCCTCTTCGCGATCTCGCTCCTCTCGGTGTGCGTCGCCGCCGGGTGTCGCGGCAAGGACGGTGACGCGGGCGCGTCCTCCGTGCCGAGCGCGGAGGCGTCGATCTCGTCGTGGCCGTCCGTGGTCGCGAGCGGCGAGAGCTTCGGCGCGCCGAGGCCGGGGATGGCGTTCATCCCGGCGGGCACGCTGCGGGCGGGCACACCTCCCGATCGCGCCCCTCGCATCCCCGACGAGGAGATGCCGGGCGTGCCCGTGGAGATGGGTGCGTTCTACATCGATCTGCTCCCGTGGCCGAACGAGCCGAACGCGATCCCGACGACGAACGTCTCGCGCGACGAGGCCGAGCAGCTCTGCGCGACCAAGGGCAAGCGGCTCTGCACGGAGCTCGAGTGGGAGCGCGCGTGCAAGGGGCCGGACAACACGATGTACGAGTACGGCGACGTCTACCGCAAGGACGTCTGCGGGACGGGCGTGCCGATCGAGCAGGCGTCGCGCCGTCCCACCGGCGAGCACGCGCACTGCAAGAGCGGCTTCGGCGTGCTCGAGATGCACGGCGGCGTCTTCGAGTGGACTTCGAGCAACTGGGGCCGCGGCTCGCGCGACGGCGCGCAGGGCGTCCTCCGCGGCGGCAACTCGGTCGCGGGCGAGCTCGTCGGCCGCTGCGCGAACGCGATCGCGCGGACGCCGACGAAGAAATCGCCGACGATGGGCTTCCGCTGCTGCGCCGGCCCGAAGAACGAGGCAGAGGTGAAGCTCGAGCTGGTCGGGACGCCGGGCCTCGCGATGGCGAACCCCACGCGGGCCAAGCCGTGGACCGCGGCGATCGCGGAGGCCGTCGGGAACGGCGCGACGGAGATCGACCCGAAGTCGCTCCACGCCTGGACGTGGATCCCGGTCGCGAACGAGGAGCTGGTGATCGCGCTCGGCTGCACGATTGCACCGCGAGGATGTGGTGTCGTCGTGGGGCGCCCCTCTTCCGACGATGCGGGCGCCGCCGGTCCCGTGCTCGCGTCGGCCTCGTCGGGCAAGGACCTCGCGGAGGTCGCGCGCTTCGGCAGCCCGCGTCACCTCCGCTTCCGCGCGCTCGACCCGCGCGGCGTCTTTGCTCGCGACATCACGTACTCCTACGGGCGCGTGGAAATCGGCGCGATCAAGCGGCCTTGAGGAGCCCACCCACCGACCGGCTCTCCGAAAAACGTCCTCCGAACGGGTGACGCGCTCGTTCCGGGGAACCTTTTCCGGTCCGGCCTGTCTCTCTCCCCGACGACGCTGGCACGCGGGGAGCGGAGGCTCGGGAGCGCCCGAGCGTGACGCATGCGCGGGGGTTCCCCGCCGCGTGAGGAGCGCGTCGGCCAGAGGAACCAACCGCCGGGGACGCCGGGCGGCGCTGCCGCTCTGCGTCGAGATCGACCACCATGAGCACCTACGCGTTCTCGAATCCGTTCCGACCGTTCAACCCCTTCCTGCCGAACGACGCCGACGTGTCGATCGACGTCGCGGACTCCGCGGACGCGAGCGAGGTGTCCTATACCCTCGTGCAGAGCGGCCCGGCGGTCGCGCCCGAGGAGGTCGAGTCGCATCTCGACGCGATCGAGGTGCGCGTCCGCTGGGGTACGCAGGTGCTGTCGCTCGTGCACCTCGAGCGCGGCAAGGGGTTCTCGATCGGAGAGGGCGGCGACTTCGTCGTCCCGGAGCTCGAGGGCCGAAGGACGCCGATCGTGGAGAGCCGCATGGGCGTCGCCCACGCCATCGTCCCCGAGGGCGCGACCGCGACGCTGAGCAAGGAGGGCGAGCCTCCGCGTCCGATCGCCGCCGGCGAGGAGATCGCGCTCGCGGAAGGGATGCTGGTCACCATCGAGCTCGGCTCCGTCACGTTCGAGATCACGACCGTGCGCGCCGGCAAGAAGATCCCGATCGGGTTCCTCGGCGCGCTCGCCTCGGGCGCCGCCGCGTGCATCGGCCTCTCGTTCCTCGGCCACGCTGCGATCGTCGCGTCGCTCGCGATGTTCATGCCGAGCATGAACGCGGACGACGCCGAGAACATCTCCCGCGACCAGATCCTGACGATGCAGGCGCTGCTCGATGCCTCCGCGGTGCGCGAGCAGGACCGGTTGAAGGACGAGCGCGCCGCCGACGCCGAGGAGTCGGGCGGCGGGAGCAAGGGCGGCGAGCCTCACAAGGGCGAGAGCGGCGCGGCCGGCACGACGAGGCCGGTGACGACGACGGGCCACATGGCCTTCCGCGGCAACGACGCCGACGTGCGCCTCTCCCGTCGCGACGAGCTGACGCTCGCGCGCGAGGGCGGCTTCATCGGGATCCTGAACTCGGGTCTCGTGCCGACCGGCCCGACGAGCCCGTGGGCGACCGACACGCAGCTCGGTCAGGATCCCGAGAACAAGATCGGATCGATGTTCGGCGCGAACGCTGACGACATGATGGGCTACGGGCTCGGGCTCTCCGGCTACGGCGAGGGCGGCGGCGGCAACGGTCTCGGCATCGGCATCGACGGCATCGGGAGCACCGTCGGCGGTGGCGGTGGCGGGACCGGCAAGTGGGGCTTCGGCAAGGGCGACAAGGACGGCTGGGGCAACGGCCACGGCCCCGGCCGCGGCGGTCACACCCCGAAGCCGCCGAGGCTCCGAGAGGTGAAGGTCGACACGAACGGCCGCCTCCCCGCCGAGGTCATCCAGCGCATCGTCCGCCAGAACTTCGGCCGCTTCCGCCTCTGCTACGAGTCGGGCTTGCGCCAGAACCCCGGCCTGCAGGGCCGCGTGGCGACGAAGTTCGTCATCGGTCGCGACGGCCACGTCGCCCAGGCACAAGACGCCGGCTCCGATCTGCCGAGCCAAAAGGTCGTGAGCTGCGTCGTCCGTAGCTTCGCCAACCTGTCCTTCCCGCCGCCGGAAGGCGGCGTCGCGACGGTCGTGTACCCGATCGTGCTGACGCCGGGCGAGTGAAGAGCCCGGCCGCGGAGCTCGGCCGACCGAAACGCCGTCACGGTGGGCGCCGCCGATGTTAGGCTGGCGCCGCCGTGCTCCGGTTGGCCGTGCCGCTTCTGCTCGTCCTCGCCGGTGCGATCTCGGGCTGCGAGAGCCTCACCGAGGACGCGCGCTGCGCCTACGTCGAGGATCCCTCGCTCGCTCCCGGCGAGCGCGCCTCGGCGTGCCTGCCGTCCGGGTTCCCCGAGGAGGCGTCTTGGGCACGCAACGTGGGCGGCATCGTCTGGCGCGGCGAAGATCGCGCCTCGGGCGCGACCGTGACGATCGAGCCGCGGCCCCGCTCGGGAGGAGAGCGCGTGGTCCACTCGATGATCACCGACGCCGCCGGCGCGTTCACCTTTCACGACGTGACGCTGCCGTACGACATGACGGTGCGGCACGGGCAGGACGTGCTCGTCTACCGCGGACTGCGCGCCCGCTACATCGAGCCGTCGATCGCGATCGAGCCGCGCGGGCTTCCCCGCGCATGGCAGGCGAAGGTCGACGTGCGCCTCGACGCGCCCCTGTCCGAGCGGGGCAAGCTCGCCTTCTTCGCGACGGGCGCGAGCGCCATCACGGCGACCGGCGATCTCGAGACCGGGGTGTCGATCGTCGGGCGCGAGTACTCGTTCGAGGCCACGCTCCACGCCGTCGAGTACGAGGAAGGCAAGGGCCTCGAGAGCGCGCGGGCGTACGGCAAGGTCGACGTGGACGTCACCGCCGCTCGGTCGCAGCTCGTCGTGCTGCACCTCGATCCGATCACCACCTTCGCCGAGCCGACGATCGTGGTCACCGCTCCCGCGGGCTTCCAGGCGACCACCGCCGATCTGCGCGTGGGGTTCACCCCACGGAGCGACGCGCACTTCGCCACGATCCCGCTCGGGGTCAAAGCGAGGCTGCCGTTCATCCCGGATGCGGGTTACACGTTTCGCGTCCGCGCCGAGCGCGACGGCGAGATCGTGGACTCCGGCGAGGTCGGGTTCGACCTCTTCGCCGAACAGACGTCGTACGCGCTGCCGGAGCCGCTTCGCGTCGAAGCTCCGGCGGAAGGCGCGAGCCTCGGCCCGGGCGATCCTCTCGTCGTCGACGGAGCCGGCGTCCTCGAGCACGTGCTCGTTCCCGTGGAGGGCGGCCCGTCGATTCGGATCGTGGCGAAGGACAGCCGGACGGAGCTGCCGGATCGCTCGATGCTCGGAGGGGCCGCCGGCGCCTACAGGTGGACGGTGCACGGCTACCCGACGCTGCGGCTGGCCGACGAGCTGTCGGGCATCGACGCGCGCCGCTACCGGTCGATGGCCGCGTCGAAGCCGCGGGTCGTCGAGCTGCGGTGAGCGGGCACCTCCGAGGGCGGGCTTCGTGCCCGCCTTTACGGCGGGAAGAGAGTCGCCTAATAGGTCCGGCGTGGAGCCCGCAGCGTCGACATCGGAGCAAGGACGTAAACAGGATGTGAGCGCCCCGCGCGCGCGGGCCTGCGAGGTCTGCGGGGGCCTCTCGTTCTCGGAGCTCGGCGAGAAGAACGAGCACCGGTTCGAGCGATGCGCCCGGTGTGGTCTCGAGCGGATCGAGCCGCAGCCGACCGACGAGACGCTCGACCGAATCTACGGGGAGCACTACTACGACGCATGGGGGCTGCGGACCGACGAGGCCACGGTCGAGATCCTGAAGCGTGGCACGTTCACGCGGATCATTCGCGGGCTCGGACCGCTCCGCACCGGGGCCCGGGTGCTCGACTGCGGCGCGGCGACCGGCTTCTTGATGCGCGTCGCTCGCGATGCGGGCTACGAGGCCTACGGCATCGAGCTCTCCGAGTTCGGCGCGAACAAGATCGCGGAGGTCTTCGGACGTGATCGCGTCCACCAGGGGCACCTCGAAGACGCGCCGTTCCCCGACGGGCACTTCGACGCCATCTTCATGTGCGACTTCCTCGAGCACGTGCGGGACCCGGAGCGCATCCTCCGTCGCGCGCACGCCTTGCTCGCGCCCGGCGGGAAGATCGCCATCTCGACCCCCAGGGTCGGCTCGTTCACGCACGCCGCGATGGGGCTGAAGTGGACGCACTACAAGGTCGAGCACCTCTACTACTTCAGCCTGAAGAACCTCCGCATGCTCCTCGAGCGGCTCGGCTTCGGCGACTTCCGCGGGAAGACGCTCGTGAAGACGATGAACCTCCGGTACATCGCCCACCAGTTCGACGTGTACCCGCATCCGCTCCTCACGCCCGTCGTCCGGACGCTCACGCGTGCGCTGCCGGCGGGGCTGACGTCGCGGACGTTCCCCATCGCGATGGGCGAGCTCGTCGCGTACGCGACGAAGCGCTAGGAGCCAGGCGTCGGAGGCGGTATGGGCGCGCCGCGGGCCCACGCCCCGCGGCTGCGCCGTCTGCGCTCAGACGCGGCTGCTCGCGGGCTGGTTGCTCGCGGGCTGCGTCGCCTGCTCGAGCTTGGGGAGCAGGGCGTGCACGTCGCTCATCACGCGATCCACGGGCACGGTTCGCGCCGGGACGTTCGAGATCACGTCGATCGGCTTGCCGGCGACCGCGTCCTTGCCGTTGTAGACGGTGAAGAGCGGGAGCGAGTAGAGGTCGGGCGCCACGCAGCGCGCGCGCGAGGCCAGCGGCGCGAACAGCGTCGGCGTGTCCGCGAAGAACAGGCCGATGACCGGCGTGTCGACGAGGCAGGCCAGGTGCATCGGCCCGGAGTCGTTCGAGACGAGCAGATCGGTGATCGAGAACAGCGCGAGCAGCCGGCGCAAATTGAGCTCGCCGGCGACGGACGTCGCGCGCGGGCTGCCCACCCGCTTCACGATGCGCTCGACGTACGCGCGATCGCCCTTCGCGCCGATGAAGACCACGTGCGTGTCGCCGTACTCGTTCAGGATCCGCTGGGTGAGCTCCGCGTAGCGCTCCTCGGGCCACTTGCGGACCTCCGGGGCGAGCTCCGGCGAGGTGTTCGGGTTGACGACGACGAGGCGGCGACCCGACGCGCCTTGCGTCGCGAGGATGCGCCGGACTTCGGCGACGTCGGCAGGATCGACCGAGACGCGCGGGTACGTGTACTTCCTCCGGAACTCGTCGAACTGGAGGTAGTAGAGGTCCTGCGTCTTCAGCAGGTACACGAGGGAGAGGAAGATGTCCTTCGTGTGGTAGTAGTGGTTGTACGAGCCCGGCACGTCGAGCAGCGTCATGCGCCACGGCTCGGGCGTGAGGCAGAAGCCCGCCGACCGCGGGATGCCGGCGAGGCTGCCGAGCACCAGCGGGAACTTCGCGAAGAACTCGAAGTCGAGGAGCAGATCGATCTTCTCGCGACGGAGACCGCGCGCCACCTCGTACGTCGTGCGCGTGAACGCCGACGCCGACGAGTTGTCGATGAACCACTGGCGGTCGGTTTTCCCGAGGATGTCGAGGATCTCACGGTTCGACGTGAACGTGATGAAGTGGATCTCCGCTTCGGGGTAGACCTCGCGCAGCGCCTGGAGGCTCGGCGACGCCACCACGATCGAGCCCATGCCGAAGAACTTGGCGACGGCGATTTTCCGGATCGGCGCGTCGCTCACCGGTCGCGTCGGGCGAAGCTTCTTCACGGCGGCGAGGACGGAGCAGGCGGCGTTGCCCACCTGGTTGTCGATCTGCCGCATCAGGCGAATGTCGAACATGCGCGCGCTCCTCTCGGCCGCTCGGGCGAGCGCATGTGCCACCTGGTCAGGGTAGCGTCAAGCCCGCCGCATTCGTTCAGCGTCGCCGGAACACCCCGATGCCGGCGTCTTCGTCCTCGCTGACGAGGACGTCCAGTACGAACCCGTGGCGCGCGAACGCCTCCTCGACCTTCGCGCGCGACGTGATCCAGTTGTGCCACTCGATCACCACGGCGTCGGTGATCGCGAGCAGTTCCGCGAGGTTCTCCAGGGCCGTGAGCTCGAAGCCTTCGATGTCGATCTTCAGCAAATCGACCCGGCGATCGCCCGCCATGGCCCGCCATTCGGCGTAGACGTCGACGCACGGCATGATCGTCGCGGTGACGTCGCCCTTCAGCGGGACGAGCGGGTTGAAGTGGGGCTGGGCGGACGCCGAGACGTTCGAGCCGGACATGTAGAGCGGCGCCTCGCGGACGTCCGACGGATGGCCGACGAGGCCGTGGACGACCCGAATCCCGGAGAAGCCGTTCACGTGGGCGTGCCAGCGCGCTTCCTCGACCACGACGGGGTTCGCGTCGACCGCCAGTCCCAGGATGTCGCGATTCCCCGTGCGATCGACGGCGTCGCAGAGGAAGTACCCCACGTTGGTACCGAGGTCGACGAACGTCTCGACGGAACGGCCCTCGAACGCCTTCGCGTAGACGCCGCGATTGAAGATCTCGTCGGCGACCATCAACGACTCGAGGTAGCGTATCCGGTATTGGAGCTTCTCCCGGCGGGTACGGCGGACGATCGGCCTCCGCTCGAGGACGACGCTCGCGGCGCGCTGCAGGCGCATCCGTCGAATGAGGGAGTGCACGGTGGGCATCCCTGCGAGCGTCGAGATCAGCGTGGGAGACAGCGTCATTGCCCGCTCCGTCCTACGAGACGTGCCACGAGGTCAACATAAAACGTCCCCCCCTCGGTCGCGGGACGGATCCCGACGCCGCTCCCATCGTCGCTCCAGGCGTAGAGGATTACGACCTTGGGGCGGAGGGAGAGCGCCGCGTCCACCTGCTCGACGAGCGTGCGGCCGCCCCTCCGATCGTGCTCGACGAGGCCGCTGGTCTTCGTCACGCGCGAGAGCTTCCAGCCGGGCGTGATCGACACGACGCCGCGGGCACCGCGCAGCGCCCAAGCCGGAGCGAGCTGGGGCAGGTAGCCGGAGCGCTCCAGGTAGGCGAGGCCGCGGTCGAGCGCGTTCCCTTTCGGCAGCGAGTCCGCCTCGGGCAAGGCGTCGAGGTCGAATTCGTCGAAGCGCTGCCAACGCGTGACGCCGACGATCTCGTATCCGGACAGCTCGTAACGTGGGAGCGGGGGAGCGTCCGTCTCCGGCTCGGCGAAGAGCAGCTTCTTGCCGTCGATCTCGAACGCTCGATCCATGAGACCGCGGCTTTCGAGCTCGGAGACCGCGCTCGCGAGCGACGCCTGGGGCGTGAGCCCACCGAGGCGGATCTGGAACGCGACGCGCATCGGTGTCTGCGCGACGGCGCGGACGAACGCGTCCACGCGGTCGCGGTCCTGGATGCCTTCGGGGGACGCGGACACGAGGAGGGTCGCTAGATCGAACCCGGTCGCCGCCATGCGCGTCGCTTCGTCGGGCGATGTCTCCGCGGGGTTCACGGCGATCCCGAAGGCGGGCCGCACCTTGGGCTTCTTCGAGAGCGACAGGAGATGCTCGATGCGATCGGCGTCGGAGGCCTTCGTCGCGAGATCGATGACGTACATCCCGTGACCCTCGAACAGCACGCGGCGCGAGTCCTTGAGCGCCTCGAGGTTGTCGAAGGCGTCGAGGAAGTATGGGGCGTAGGTGCGCCATATGGCTTCGTCGTCGAACAGGCGCGCGTGCCAGATGTCGCGGCGATACAGGTAGCGAGAGCTCGAAGGATCGACGAACGCCAGGTACCGAGCGTTCTGCGTCCGGACGAAGTAGTCCGCGAACGCCTCGGGGCCGCGGAAGAAGGGGATCCCGGGCGGTGGGCTGAGGGCGCCGGGCAGGTCGAGGCTGTAGATCTCATTGCGGCCGAAGTCCAAGAGGCACGGCTCGTCCACCATGACGATGAGCTTCTCCCCCGGCGGGACCGCGGCCTGCAGCTCGACGTACTGGTACGTCGCGGCGGGCGCCGTGCGTGGCGACTGGGGCGCGCGTCGTCGCGCCTCGTCGAAGAACGAAAGGGCATCTCCGAGACGCTGCACCGCGTAGTACGGCTCGAACTGCAAGACGGCGAGCATGACGGCGATCGCCCCCGCGAGCTTCGTCTGGACGGCTTCGGCACGCAGCCACGCACCGGCCGAGAGCAGCACGACGATGCTGGCGGCCGCCGTGTACCCGAACCCATAGCGGGCGATGTCGCCCACGTGCGTGATCGAGAACGAGTCGGTGAGCAGGAGGAGCGCGAGGAACGCCGCGGCGATGAACGACTTGAGCGGTCGTCGAGCGTCCGCCTCGGGGACGCCGAGCCCGAGGACGAAGAAGAGGAGCGTGTAGCGCGACCGCTCCGGCTCCATCAGCACGCCGATGAAGTGGCGAAGCTCCTTGAGCCCGACGACGGTGGTGCTCTTCACGGCGTAGCCAGCGCGGAGGTAGCCCTTCTGGAGCGGGTAGAGGATCGCCCCCGTGGTCTCGCGATAGAGCGTGAGCCACGGCAGGAGGACGGCGCCGAGGGCCAGCGCGGCGACGGCTGCGTCGACGAGGACCTCCTTCCGGCGCACGTCGCGTCGTCGCGTGACGATGGGCGCCACGACGGGCAGCATGAACATGCCGACCGCCGCCGGGAGGAAGCTCTGGCGAAGCGCGCACGTCGTCGCGGTCACCAAGGCTCCGGCGACGAGCCCGCGGCGGTAGGCGCTCGGGTTCGTCTCTCTCGAGAAGAAGCGGATCGTCGAGAACAGCCCGAGGAAGAAGGTGAGGCCGGAGACGTTGCTCGCGAGATTCACGCGACGCGTCTGGAAGAAGACGAACGCGAGGAGGAGCGCGAGGACGGTGACGAGCAGCGGTGGTCGCTCGCGGCCGCGCCCGAACTCGACGATGAGCAGGGCGAGCATGATGGCCGCGATCCCGCGGTCGAAGAAGTTGAGGTGCTGGAGGCTGCCGTTGGCGAGCAACAGGCCCTGGAAGATCGACTGCGAGCCGAGGGCGCTCGCGCGTCGGAAGCTGAACGGGTCGACCATCGTGCCGCGCGCCAGGAGTTGGCGCGGGAGCGCGAGGTACGACAGCTCGTCGTCGTACGGGTTCGTGTAGATGTCGCCGAGGCCGCCTGCGACGTAGATGGCCACGACGATCGTGGCGCCGAGCACGATGGCGGCGGTGGCCGGCTTCGCTCGCGCGAGTAGCAAGGACGCGGTGACTCGCCTGACGATGGCTTCGCGGCGTTTCCATGTCCCGTAGCCGAACCCGACGACGCCGAGAGCGACGAGCGCCACGAGCACGCTCGTCCGAGCGAGCCGAAAGTTGGCGAGGATGATCGTCACGAGCGCGAGCGCGCTCGCTCCCCAGACCGCGCGCAGGCCCAAGCCCACCTTGCGTCCCGGCGCCAACAGTCGGCAGACGAGCTCGCCGTACCCGAGGAACGCGAAGAGCAGCATCGTGCCCCAAGCACCCGTCTCCCAGACCAGCGGCTTGGTGATGCTCGGAACCGCTGCATACACGAAGAGCGCGGCGACGGTGGCGAGAGCGGTCACGGCCACCGGTTTCGCTGAGCGCTTCCGCAACGCACTCGTCGAGATCATCGGTCTGCGGGCTCCCAAGCGAGCGAGACCAGCCGGTAGCTGATCGCTCGACCGTCTCCCGGAGGGAACGTGACGTACGAAGCCTGGAGCGCGACGTCGACCCAGCCGGACTCGGGCAGCACTTCGGGCGGGACGTCGATCTCGGCGCGGAGCGGGCCGTGGACCGGGAAGAATCCGACGTGCTGCCCGTTGACCGCGACGGTGAGCCACACGGCTCCCTTCACGTGCTCGATCTGAGGGACTCCGTCGAGGACGAGCCGCATCGGACGGCGTCCGTGCGAGCGGAGCCGGAGGAGCGCACGCTCGCGCATGGGCCGCGCGAACACGCCTTCCTTCGCCGAGGGCGGCACGTACCAGCTCGGGTTGTACCAGCCGTCGTCGAAGACGACGTCGTCGCTGTCGTAGAGGGAGAAGCGCGCGCCGGCCTCGGCGCGTTCGACGAGCGTCTCGACGTAACGGGCACGGAGCTCCGCGTCCGGGTCCGGCTCCTTCTTGCATCCGGCGAGCAACGCGACCGAGAGGATGACGCCCGCGATCTTCGACATCGTCGTGCTACTCGAGGAGGACGCGCTCGATCGCGACGGAGATCCCGAGGGCCGACAGGTGATCGGCCTCGACGACCAGCTCGTTGGTTCCACGACGAAGCACCGACGGCGGGATGGTGAACGAAGACTCGTGCCACCCTTCCTCGACCCACTGGGACCTGCCGATCGAAGCGCCGTTGAGGAACAGCTCCATGCCGTTGTTCGCCGTCCCCATGTGGACGACGGTGAGTCGAGACGCGGTCGGAGTGTCGCAGATCTCGAGGCGGACGCGGCCGGTCTTCTCGCGGAGCCACGACCACGCTCGGTCTTCATAGGTCTCCCAATAGGCGAAGTCGTTCGACAGGGCGAGCATGTCCGCCGGACGTCGGAGATCGATCGATCCGGGGAGGCACTCCGGTATCGGCGTGGTCGGATCGAGCGACGGATCGCGCACGTAGAGGAGCGCGCCGTCGGAGAACCGATGCCGAAGAGCGTAGTCGAAGAACCGATCGGGGCCCGAGCGCGAAATGCGGCGCCACTTGTACCATTCTTCGGGCCGATCGCCATTACCCGCGAAGATGGGCGCGCTCGGCACGAACACCGCGTCGATCGTGACCCCCTTCGCGCGCAGATCGATCAGGTCTTCGGGACGAGGGAGCATCGGGATGACGGTCGCGGGCGTCTCGGCGGCGAGCTCCCACGGCAAGGTGCCTCCCATCATCACCATGCGGCGGTCGACTGCGTTCCGTACGACCGGGACCACCTCCGCGGCGTTGCAGAGCTGATCGGGCGCGCACGTCGGCTTCGCGGCGGTGAGCCAGGCGTGCTCGGCCGAGGCCTTCGCCACCTCGGGGGCTACCAGGACGATCGCGCACGCGGCGTACACCGCGACGCGAGGGCCGCGAGCGTGGAGGTGACGTACGCGCCGTTTCAGCCAGCGCACGAGCACGACGACGCCGAGGGCCGCGAGCGCCCACAGCGGGGGTACCAGATAGTCGAGGTACCAGAGCGCCGCGCCCAGCGTGAGCTGCACGACGGAGAAGGCGAGCGAGAAGAGCGTGACCGTGACGACCACGCGCTTGACCGGGCGGCCGGCGCGGGAGAGGTGCCGGCCGCCGGCGATCGCGAGCCCGACGAGCACGACGTTCCGCCCGAGCTCGAGGGGGTTGGCCGCGAGGATGTCGCGGACGAGCCGCATGCTGACCATGAACTTCGCCACGAAGGTGCCCGGGTCGCGGAGGACGACCTCGCGCGCGGACGGCCAGGCGAACACGTACCAGGGATCGGACGGCAGGTATTGCGTCCGGTGCAGCAGCAGCGACTCGCCGAGGTACGACGGGAACGTGAGGCCGAAGCGCCATTTCGACCACGCGACGAAGCCGCCGAGGATGACCCCGCTCGGTACCGCCACCATCGCGGCGCGTCGTATCCCCGCCGACCACGCCACGCCGAGGACGCAGAACGGCACGAGGACCGCGAGAGAGTAGCGATGGAGCACCGCGATGGTGAGCGCCGCTCCCAGGCCGCCCGCAGCGGCCGCGCTCTTGTGCGCGGAGAGCATGAGCACAACGATGACGAAGAACAGCAGCGAGTCTGCCGTGATGCTCAAGCCGGAGAGCGCGAAGTAGGCGAGCTCGTTGAGGGTCAAGAGCGTCGCCGCGAAGACGAACGCGAGGACGTTCGACGAGAGCCAGCGGCGCAAGGTGAAGAAGAACACCGCCGTCAGAGCGATGTAAGGCGTGAGCGACGCCGCCACGAGCGTCACGAGCGGGTCGCGCAGAACGGCGAGGTGGATCGCGACGCGCACCTGCGAGGCGACGAACTTGTGGACGGATGGCCACGGCATCTCGCCCACATGACCTGCGCGCTCGAGGACACCGAGCGCGCCGAGCGGCATCAGGTTCGTGCGGAAGCCTTCGCCCGCGAGTAGGTGTCGAGCGACGATGAGATCGTAGAGGGCGTCTCCGCGCGCCGGGAGCCACGGCAGGTAGGTGGCCTTGAACGCGCACAGCGCGGCGAGGACCGCCATCAAGGCCGCGAGCCACGCGCCGACCGTTCGCCGCTTCCGCGAGCCCAGCGAGCGTAGCCACGCCACGAGGGGAGGGAACGAACGCACCTGGGATCAGCCCTCGAACGTGCTCCGTACTTCCTCGACCGTGACCGCGGCCGTACCGGGCTTCCCCACCGCGACGCTCGCCGCGTGGCTCGCGATCACGAGTCCGTCCACGAGAGAAGCGCCGGCCGCGAGCGAGAGCGCGAGCGTGCCGACGACCGTGTCGCCTGCTCCCGTGACGTCGAACACCGATCGGGCGACGGTCGGGAAGTGGAGCGGCGGCTTGTCTCGCTCGAGCAGCGTCATCCCCGCGGGGCCGCGCGTCACGAGGACGGCCGTTCCGTCGAGCACGCCGAGGAGCTTCGAGCCGGCGGTGACGATCGCTTCGTCCGCGTTGTGGGTCGACTCGCCCGTCGCCACCTCGAGCTCGGCCACGTTCGGCGTCACGACGGTGGCGCCTGCGTACTTGGCGTAGTTGCGGCCCTTCGGGTCGACGACCACGGGGATCCCGAGGCGCTTTCCCGTGCTCGTGCACGCACGCGCGACCGCCTCGACGACGACGCCTTTCGCGTAGTCGGACATCACGAGCACGTCGGCGTCGCGTGCGTGCCGCTCGATGGCGTCGACGATCTGTCGCGCGACGCTCTCGGCGACCGGCTCCGTCGACTCCACGTCGACGCGCACGATCTGCTGCGTCCGCGCCACGACGCGAAGCTTGTGCGTCGTCGGACGGCCCGGCGTGACGACGAGCGAGTGGGCGATGCGGGCATCGTCGAAGCCCGTGCGCAGGGTGCCGGCGGCGACGTCGTCGCCGACGATCCCGATCACCGTGGCCCGGCCGCCGAGGCTCACGACGTTCGCCGCCGTGTTCGCCGCGCCGCCGAGGTGCGACGAGCGCTCGCGCAGCTCGACGACGGGCACCGGCGCCTCGGGCGAGATGCGCGCGACGTCGCCGCGGATGTACTCGTCGAGCATCACGTCGCCCACGACGACCACGTGCTTGCCCGCGAACCGGGCGAGGATGTCGTGAGCCGCTCCTTGCTTCAGCATGTGAGGTGCTCCTCGAGAGATGGGAGGATTTCGCTCCAGTCCCCTTGCCAGTCCGGGACCGGCGGCTCGGTCGCGCCGCCTCGCGGGACGGAGGGCGAGAGCAGGAGCGCCGTCGCGCATCCCGCCGCGCGCCCCGCCTCCACGTCGGAGCGCTTGTCGCCGATCATCACGGATCGCGTGAGATCGATGCCGTGATCCGCGGCTGCTCGCTCGAGCATCCCGGGCTTCGGCTTGCGGCACGAGCACCCGTCGTCGGGCCCGTGCTCGCAGTAGTACGTCGCATCGAGGTGCACGCCTTCTTGCGCGAGCAGGCGATCCATCGCCGCGTCGACCGCCTCGAGCTGCTCGGGGCGGATGAGTCCGCGGGCGACGCCGGATTGGTTGCTTACGACGATCAGCAAGGCGCCCCGCTCACGGAGCCGCCGGAGCGAGCTCGCGGCTCCGGGGACGAGGCGCACCCGCGACGCGTCGGCGAGGTAGCCTTCGTCGAAGATGATCGTGCCGTCACGGTCGAGGAACACGGCGCGACGCATCACTTGCCGAGCCGTGCCGCGATCGAGGTCGTCGAGAGCCCGTCGACGAGCGGAAGGAACTCGATGCGCCCGCCGTACGCGCGGACGACCTCGGCCTCGGGGATCGGCGCGCCGTTCGGGGGCGCGTAATCGGCGCCCTTGCAGTGGATGTCGGGCTTCAGCTTCGCGAGGATCTCCGACGGCGTGGGCTCGGCGAAGGAGACCACGTGATCCACCATCTCGAGGGCGGTGAGCATCGCGATGCGTTGCTCGAGCGGATGGATGGGGCGCCCCGGGCCCTTCGCCTTGCGGACGTGCTCGTCTTCGTTGACCCCCACGAAGAGGACGTCGCCGAGCCGCTTCGCGGCGCGGAGGCTCTCGACGTGTCCGGCATGCAGGATGTCGAAGCAGCCGTTCGTCCAGACGACGACGCGCCCTTGCGAGCGGTACCACTCGCGGAGCGCCAGCAGCTCGTCGAGCGTGGCGTGCTTGGAGCCGGGTCGCGACGTCGACGGCGGCAGCGGGATCCCGCAGAGCTCGGCGTCGGCGATCGCGCAGATCGCGTGGCCGACGGTGATGTGCAGCTCCTGGATGCGCGCCGTCTCGCGTGACGGCACGACCACGGCCACGTCGCACATCGCCGCGAACTCGCGACCGGCCGCACCCGTGAGCCCGACGATTTTCATCCCGATCTCCCGCGCCGCCCGCACCGCGCGCAGGATGCTCTCGGAGCGGCCGCTCGTCGTGATGGCGATCGCGACGTCACCCGGACGGCCGAGCGCGCGGAGCTGCCGCTCGAAGACGTGCTCGTAGCCGTAGTCGTTCGCGATCGCGGTGAGGGCCGAGGTGTCGACGGTCAGCGCGACGGCCGGCAGCGGACGCCGATCCACCGTGAAGCGACCGACCAGCTCCGCCGCGATGTGTTGCGCGTCCGCGGCGCTCCCTCCGTTCCCGAAGAGCAGCACTTTGCCGCCGTTTCGGACCGCGTCGACGACGACGCCGGCGGCCGTCGCGATCGCGTTGGACTCCGCCACCATGGCCGTACGGAGCGCTGCGCCGTCCCGGAGCGCCTGTGCGACCCACGCCGTGTGCCGTCCATCCATGTCGACTACCCGTGCGCGGCTCGGCGCTCGATCCGCGCAGCCTCCTTGATTCGCGGCGGAGCCTAGCACACGGGCCTGCCCGTCTCAGCCGTTACGTTCGCAGACCCACCTACCATGTGTTACCCTCCCGGCGCTCCGCGGCGGGGGGCATGCCCGTCCCGGACGCGACGTGCCCGACGATGATGCAGCCCGGCTCGCAGACGGCTTCGCCACGTCGTGTGCTTCGCGAATCGGCGTCGGCCATCGTCCTCGCGGCCATCGTGCTCGTGGCGTGCGCCTACGTCCTTCCGAAGACGGAGCGCAACCCTCTCTACGAGACCGCGGTCTGGTCCCTCCTCGTCGTCGTGAGCTTCGCGGGGTGGGGCTCGCTCGTCCGGCGGCTCGTCGCGCCGAAGGAGCGCATCGACCTCGGGCTTCGCATCGCGTGGGGCCAGAGCCTCGTCTGCTTCGTCGGGGGCTTGCTCATGGTCCCGGCGCTCATGACGAGGCTCGCCGCGCTCCTCGTCGTGGAGGTCGGCCTCGTCCTCGCCCTGGTCGCGCTCGCGCTCGAGCGTGGATCCGTTCGCGCCTCGATCGTCGAGCTCGGTCGCATCGCGAGGCGGCAGCCCGGTCTCGCGATTCTGACGGCGCTCGTCGTCGTCCTCGTCGGCGGTCAGTTCCTCGCCGGCATCGCCGACTGGCGTACCAACCCGTACGACGACGACATCGCGTACCTCGCGTTCGTCCGCAAGCTGCTCGATACGGGCACCTTGCTCGAGCCGTTCAGCCTGCGCCGCCTGTCCGCGCTCGGCGGTCAGAACCTGTTCCACGAGCTCGTCGCGCTGCGCGCGGTGCCCAGCCAGCTCCACGCGTTCGACCGCAGCATCGCCGTGGTCGTGACGGCGCTTCTCGTCGCGGGCCATCGCTGGGGCGCCCGTCGACCGCCGCTCCCGATGGCGCTCCTCGCGATCGTGATGTTCGTGTCGCTGCCGAACGTCGCGATCAACACGGCCAGCTACTACTCGGGCGTCGCGTTCTTCCTCGCGCTTTTCCGGACGCTCACGTGGGCGGAGCAGCGCTCGCGTCCCGTATGGGCGACGGCGCTCCCGATCGCGCTCGTCGGTGCGGCGACGTGCACGCTCCGTCAGAGCTACATGGCCGTCGTCGTCGTGGCGCTCGCGTCGAGCTATGCCTTTCGGGCCTTCGCCTCGCGAGACCCGTGGAGGAGTCGCATCGTCGAGCCTGCGCTCGCCGCGGGGATGGCGCTCGTTGCGCTCGTGCCCTGGTGCGTCGTCGCTTGGCAGTCGAACCGGACGTTCCTCTATCCGTTCGTGTTGGGCACGGCGAACCCGGCCATGCTGCTCAGCTCGTCGGCGCCCCGACCGCTGCGCGAGGCGTTCCTCCACCTCTGGACCGTGCTCGACGGGACGCCCCTCCACGTCTTGCCGCTCTTCGTGCTGGCCGCGCTGCTCCTTCGGGAGAAGCGCCGGAGGCGTCCGCTCGCGTCGCTCGCGATCGGTGCCCTCGCCGGAGTCTTCGCGCTCGTGCACGGCGCCGATCAGATCGAGGTGGAGAGCCTCCGCCGTTACGTCTTCGGGCCCATCATCGCCTTCGCTCTGGCGGTGGCGCTCGTCGCCGGCACGCGGGCGTCGCGCGTGCTCCGGGGCGTCGTGGAACGCGAACAAGTCGCGGCGGCGGTCGTCTTCTTCGCGATGCTCGGCCAGCTCGTCGTCACGCGAGAGAAGCTCGCATCGGCGGCCGCGCGCGCGACGAACGACATCGAGACCCTCGCCCGGGCGCGGCCGCATTCGGACGCGACGACGCCTCCGGAGCACGCCCTCTACTTCCGGCTGCAGCAGTCGGTGCCGTCGGGCGCTCGGCTCGCCGTGATGTTGGACGAGCCGTACTGGCTCGATTTCCGCCGGAACGCGATCTGGAACCTCGACATGCCCGGGTACTCGAGCCTGGCGCCGGGCCTCCCGTACTTCGAAGGCAGCCAGCGCGTGAAGGAGTACTTCCGCGGGCTCGGCGTCCGCTACCTCGCATACGTCCGCCCCGGCTTCTCGCGCTACCACTTCCGGCGCGACTACTGGCTCAGCATGCTCGTCGACGAGAACGAGATCTGGCGCACCCACGGGCCTTACCTCGTCGACTTCCTCGACTCGCTCGAGGACCTCCGAGCCAGACACCAGCGTGTCTTCGAGGAGCGAGGACTCGTCGTGATCGATCTCGAGGTGGAGGCATGAGGCGAGCTCTCGCGACCTTCGCGATTCTCTCCGCGGCGCCGATGGTGGCAGCCTGCTCGAAGGAGCGTCCGCCGGCCGTACGCGAGGAGATCGCTCGACGCGAGGCCTACGCGCGCGCGCTGGCGGTCGACGCCGGGATCGAATCGAGCTGGGGCGTCTCGTCGAGGACCGAGGTGGTGTTCCAGGAAGGCTTCTCCCTCATCGAGCACGATCCTCCGGGAGACTTCCGCAACCGTGGCTTCCGCTGGATGGGACAGCGCGGACGCGTGCGCGTGAAGAGCCACGGGGACCGACCCATGCGCTTGCGTCTCCACGGCTGGGCGCACGAGAAGGAGATCAAGGCACGGCCGGTGATCTCGGTCTACGTCGACGGTCGTCTCGTCGCGGACACGGGCGCCGTGCCGGAGGACGGTCTCTGGGGCATCGACACGATCGTCCCGGCCGAGCTGCTCCGCGATCGCACGTGGGTCGACGTCACCATCCGCGCGAGCGCCGTCGCATACCACTGGGCCGAGCCGCCCGATCTCCGTGTGATCGTGCTCGGCGGGTTCTTCTGGGAAGAGGCGTGAGGGGCACGATCGTCCGCAGGGTTTCTCGAGCGTTGCGGAGCTCGCTCGAGCGGGGCGTCCGCTCCCCTCTCATCGCGGCGCTCCCTGCGGTGGCACTCGTCGTCTTCTTCCTCGCGGATCACGTCCGCAGGTTCGGCGGCCTCTACCTCGCGTCGGACGACTCGTACATCTACCTCGGGTACGTGAAGCGCACGATGGAGACGCCGCGCGGGCTCTTCTCGTACAACCCGGGCGAGCATTCGGCGGGGACGACCGGGCTCCTCTACTACTACGCGCTCGTCGTCGTCAGCCACGTCCTTCGCGCCGTGACGTTTCCGTGGCCGCTCCACTTCACGCTGCGCCTGTCGAGCTACGTCCTCGCGGGGACGCTCACCGTCATCGCGTCCCTCCTCTATTGGGCGACGTGGCGCCGACTCGATCCCGACAGCGAGCGCGCTCCGAGGTTCACGTTCACGATCGCGATGGCTCTGTTCTTCGCGAACGCCCGCTTCCTCTGGGGCCTCTTCGCCGGGCTCGAGAATCCGCTGTCCGCGACGCTCGTGCTCGCGGTCGCTCACGCGCTCGCGCATCGCTCGCGGCCCCTCTGGACCGGCCTGCTCGGCGCGCTGCTCGTGGCCACGCGGCCCGATCTCGGCAGCGTCGTGTGGGTCGTGCCGTTCGCATGTGCGGCACTTGCTCGGGGCGGCGTCTCACGGCGGCGAGCGTTCGTGGAGGCCGCGGTGATCCTCGTCGCCGGCGTCGTGCTCCTCGTCGCGCCGTGCCGTCTGCTGACCGGGCGCTGGTTCCCGAGCGCGCTCGACACGCGCATCCGGATCGACGCGGTCCGGGACCCGGCGCTGCTCTTGTCGAACGTCGGTGACGCCCTCCGAGTTTCGACGCTCACGAAGACGGACTGGCAAGTGGGCGCGCTCGTCGTCCTCGCGGGCGCCGTCGTGGTCTCCGTGTGGCGCCGCCGCGTGCATCCGGCGATCTTCACGTCGGGCACCATCGTCTTCGTCTTTTTCGCTCGAGCGATCTTCCGGGTCGAGCAGCTCAACATCGAGGATCGGTACGTCTCGTACTTCTGGCCGCTGCTCGTCCTCGGAGGCGGAGCGCTCGTGGCGCCGGCGCTCCGGCGCGCATTCGCGCAGCGCTCGTGGATCGCGTTCCCGACGGCCGCGCTCGTGGCGGTCCTCGTCGTCGTCTCGCCGGTCCGAGAGGGCTTCCGGCGCCTCACGCGGGACGTCACGGAGATGAACCAGATCGTCGTGGCGGCGTCGGTCTTCATGCAGGAGAAGCTGCCCCGAGGGGCCCGCGTCGCCATGGAGCCGGCAGGGGCGATTCGCGTCTTCACCGACTTCTATCTGGTCGACGGGTTCGGCCTCACGACGACCCACCTCTCCCGATCGTCGAGCTGGGACGAGATGATCGAGACGGCGCGCGTGGAGTACGTGTTCGACTATCCCTTCCGGCTCCCGCAGCTCGAGGACCCGAGCCGCTTCGAGGCCATCCAGTACTGGAGACCCGACCCCCCGGTGCACGTCCTCGCGCCGATCGGGCTCTTCCGCCGCAAGTGACGGGACGCTCCCGTCAACTCGATGGCGCTGCCGCTCGGTCGCGATGCTAAGTGTATGCGCGGCTTGGTCCGCGCACTCTTCTCTCGGATGCAGCGACGTCGCGGCGACCTCGTCACCGCCCTGGCGTTGGTCGCGCTCGTCGTGACCATCGCCGTCGTCCGAGACCGATACATCGAGACGATGCCGCGGGGCGACGTGCTCTACGAAGCCATCGTCGCCAAGAGCCTCCTCGCCGGTGAGGGCCTGTCGACGAACCTCATGCCGCTCGGCGCGTTGCGGACGCTCTTGCGTCTGGACCTCGCCGATGCGCCGAGCTGGCCGTCGCTCCACAAGTTCGTGCTGTCGCAGGTGCGCATCGCGGCGTTCGGCGCCGTGCTCGGCATCGACGAACGAACGCTTCGCATCTCGTCGTTCGTGTCCTACGTCGGCCTCGTTCTCGCGACGTTCGTGATCATGCGACGTCTGCTCGCCAGTCGCCTGCTGGCGTTCGCCTTCACGCTCGTGCTCGTGAGCTACAACGAGCTCTTCTTCGTCGCGATATCGGGGTTGGGGCTCAGCACGGACGCGCTCTTGTTCCTCGGGACGCTGGTCCTCGCTTCGCGCGTGCGAGAGCAGCCGCGGCTCGCCATCTGGGTCGGCGTCGTCCTCGCCGCGACCGTGCTGCACCGCTACTCGATGGGGGCGTGGGTGCCTTTCTGCGTCGCAGCGGTCGCATGGAGCTGCGGGTATCGCGTCGCCGCGAGGGTGCTCGGCGCCTGTCTCGCCGTGCTCGCCCCGTTCGTGGCGTGGTCCTATGCGCGCTTCGGGATGCCGTTCCCGTCGTACCTCGGCGACGCTCTGTTCCTCCACAACACGCGCTTCTTGCCGTACGACCCGTGGTACTGCCGGACCTGGGAGAGCCTCGCGACGGCGATCGCGGCCGCGCCGTCGGTGTTCGTCGCCAAGGCCGGCGTCAACGCGAGGCTCGTGCTCCACGATCTGGGCGCCGGTCCCGCAGTCGCTCTCCGCAACGTCGGCATCGTCGTCCTCGGCGTCCTCGGCGTTAGGCGTCTCTTCCGGACGCACACGGGCGCGGCGCACCTCGCCGTCGCCGGCCTCGTGTTCGCCGCCGCGTTCACGGCGTATCACCTGTTCTGCGGCTTCAGCAGCTGGTACTTCCAGTTCCTCGTCCCGCCGGCCTTGCTCCTCGCGGCGTCGGGCGCGAAGGAGCTCGTCTCGCTCGCAGGCGATCGGCGGCGGCTGGCAGAGCGTGCAGCCCCGGCCGTGGCGCTGGCCCTGGCGCTCCCGAACCTCGCCGATGCCTACGGCGAATATCAGTGGTTCCGCGTCCTGGGGCCGAAGGCGGTGCGAGCGGAGCGTGACTGTGCGAAAGGCGCTCGATGCGTCTCGGACGACGTCATCGCGCACCTGCGTGACGCCTACGCGGGCTCGCACAAGCTCGTCATGGCGGGCAACACTCCGTGGGAGCTCGCGTTCGAGCTCCCGCACCGATTCATCCCGGTCCTCGAGGCGCCCGAGGACCTCTTGCGGCTGCGCGAGCATCGGCTCGTGCCGGACTTGCTCGTCGTCCCACCGGATCTGACCTTCGCCGGACACGGGGCGCGTCCGCCCGGATGGCGTCGCTGGAAGGCCCTCGTCGACGCGCATCCGCCGCGGTTCCTCGACTACGAGCTCCGCCACGTGTTCCCGGACGGCGGCGTCCTCTACGAGCGGAACCCCACGCTCGACGTCTCGGGGCCGATCGCGCTGTGCGCGCCGGAGATCCGGATGGACCTGCGAAGGCGCGGCGACTTCATCCACTTCGAGTCCGGATTCGAGACGGTGGACGAGTACGAAGGACGTGCCTGGACCTGGATGCGCGCGGAGCATGGGACGATCGCGTTCGTTCCGCCGTGCGCGGCGCGCGAATCGGGCGCTCGGCTGCGCGTGGCCTACGCTCCTGCGGCGTCGCATCCCGTCCGGGTGCGCGTCGGGGGGCACGACGTCGGGACCCTCGCCGCCGATGCGTTCGCGTGGCAAGAGGCCGAGCTCTTCGTCCCGCCCGAGGCCTTCGTCGCGGAGGAGACGCGGCTCGAGCTGATCTCCGACTTGCCCGACAAGGGCATCGCGATCGAACGCATCGAGCTCGCGCCCGGACGCCGCGACCCGTGAAGCTGGGCGTCCCGAATCGACGTCGAACGTGGCAGAATCCGCGGACCATGCCGGCCGACCCGAGAACCACCGTCGCCGTCGCGACCATCGTGCTCGCGCTGCTTCCGAGCGGGAGCGGCTGCTCGTCGTCGGCGGAGCCGGAACGACAGGCGACCATGGCCGTCCTGGGGCTCGATGCGCGTCCGGTGAACGAGACCTGCGTCGGGTCCGTCGAGCCGCCCGAGGTGCTCTCCCGGCATCCATGCATCGATCCGGCGACGCTCCGTCCGACGAGCTCGCTCGTGCCGTACGGGGTCCGCGCTCCGCTCTGGTCGGATGGCGCCGACAAGAATCGGTACATCGCCCTCCCCGAGGGCGCGTCGTTCGCCGTCTCGGAGCGTGGCGGCTGGGAGCTCCCGCCCGGCGGCGTCCTCGTCAAGGAGTTCGAGCTGGGTGGGCGGCGACTCGAGACGCGCTTCGTCACGCGCGATGCGTCCGGAACGTATCGTTTCTACACCTACGCCTTCTTGGACGGGCAGCACGACGCGCGCCTCCTCACCGACGGCGCGGAGATCCCGCTCGAGTCGAGCACCTGGACCGTTCCGTCCGAGGCGCAATGCGACCAGTGCCACAACCGCGCGGCGGGGCGGGTGCTCGGCCTCCAGACCGGACAGCTCGACCGTCCGTGGACGTACTCGAGCACGGGTCGCGAGGCCGACCAGCTCGAGACGCTGAAGGCGATCGGGTTCGTGAAGGGCCTCGAGCCTGCACCGCTCGTGTTTCCGGATCTCGAAGACGAGACCGTCCCGGTGGAGGCCCGCGCCCGCGCCTATCTGCACGTCAACTGCAGCACGTGTCACCGCCCTCGCGGCGTCGCGACGAGCTTCATGGACCTTCGCTCCCACGTCGACGTCCGAGGGATGGGCGTCTGCATGACGTACCCCATGTTCTCCGATCCGACCGGGGCCGACGGGCGGCTCCTCGTCCCGGGCGAGCCCGATCGCTCCATTCTCTTCCACAGGGCGACGACGGTCGATCCTCTGCTCCGCATGCCCCCGGTCGGTAGGGCCACGATCGATCCGCTCGGCGCGCAACTCCTCCGTCGCTGGATCGAGGAGATGCCGGCCTGCAATTGAGGTTCAGCCGTCGAGTTGCCGCGCCGCGAGGATGCACAGCGCGACCTCCGTCGGGCTGAGGATCCATCCGGCGACCTCGACGACGTCACCCTTGGCGAGCTCGGCTTCGACCCTCGCGTCGAGCTCCGCCAGCGCGGGCCCCGGATCGCGTGCGGATGCGATGATCTCCGCGCTTCGTTCGAGCGCCTCGAGATGCCCGGCCGCCTGGAGGGCGTCGTTACTGAGCGAGACCCTGCCGATCCGCGCCGCCTCTGCGAGCCTCCCGTCGAAGTACCCGGACAGGACGGAGAGTCGTGCGGCGTCGCTCGACTCCGCCTCTTTCTCGCTCACGCATGCCGGCAAACCCGACGCCGCGATGATTCCTGCAGTCCCTTCGAGGAGGAGCGCACGGAGAAGGACGCGACGAGGAAGGCGGAGCATGCTCAGGAACCCGTCAGGAGGTGATCGGCGAGGCGCGTCGCCAAGGCGACGATCGTGAGCGTCGGGTTCGCGCTGCCTCCGGTCGGGAAGACGCTCGAGCCGGCGATGTAGAGGTTCTCGACGTCGAAACACCGGCAGTTGCGGTCGACGACTCCGTCGCGTGCGTTGGCGGCCATGCGCGTCGTGCCCATGTGATGTCCTCCGGGCAGCGGTGTCCAGTCGAACCTGTCACCCTCCGACGGGACGAAGAGGCGACCGCCGAGCGTCCGCGCGACGAAGACGCCCGCCGCGACGAGCGCGCGCTTGAGGGCGACGTCGTCCTCCCGACGGATCGTCCACCGCAGGTCGACGCGAGGGACACCGAGGGCGTCGACCTCCTCGGACAGCATCACTCGGCTCTCTTCGTCCGGTGTCTGCTCGGCGCGGATCGTGAGTCCGACCCGCTCCGGTCTCTCGTCGCGTCGCGCCAGGAGCGCGGAGGCGGTGTTCGCGCCGATCATCTCGTTGTCGATCTCCATCCCCGGGCTGAGCTCGATGGTGAAATCGACGAGCCCGAGCGACTCGCGGAGCGCGGCGGTGGGCGCCCAGACGCCCATGAGCTCCACCTTCTGCGTGCTCGCTCCCGTCCAGACCTCGACGGCGTGGCGAAGGTAGAGTCCGAGATCGGGCACGTTCGGGGCAATGAGGCCCGCGGACGAGTAGTAATGCGGATGCTCCATGAAGCACCGCCCTACGAAGCCGCTCCCGTTCGCCACGCCCCCGGGTTCTTGCGATCGCGAGGCGAGGAGGATGCGCGCGTTCTCGATGCCGCCCATCGCAAGCACGAAGCGAGCGGCCTCCACCCGGAACGGCACGGGCACGCCGCTGCCGGCGTACGCGCGACACTCGAGCCGGGAGACGTTCTTGCGTGCGTCGTCGAGCACGATCTCGACGACGTTCGCGAACAGATAGATCGCCACGTCGTTTGCTGCCGCGAGGACCGGGCCGTACTTCGGTCCGAAACGTGTCGGCGGACTGAAGCGGAAGAACCTCGTTTCGTACTCCCGGGGCGCCGAGGGCCACGGCTCGTGAGGGCTCGTCGCGAGGAGGACGTCGCGGTCCCACGGAACGTCTCCGAGCTCGAGGATGCGGTTCGCGAGCGCATAGTACGGCGCGAGCTCGTCGTACGTGATCGGCCAGCCGCTCCGCGGGATCCACGGGCGCTCGAGGAAGTCCTCGCGTTCGAGGGGCATGCACCAGCCGGCCCAGTCGGTCGTCGATCCTCCGAGCTGCCGGCGGCGCATGCGATGAGGCTCCCACGTCCGGATCCCGCTCATCCGGCCACGGTAGGCGTCCTGGATCGCCTCCGTGGTTTCCGTCGGTCCCCCCGCCTCGAGGACGATCACCGACAGCCCGCGGCCTTGCAGAGCGAGCGCGAGCGTCATGCCCGCCGCCCCGGAGCCGACGATGCACACGTCGGCCTTCAGCACTTGGCCTTCGGCGACGTCCGTCAGGGCGTTGAAGAGCATCGTTCACGGATCGTTTACACGGCGACGCCCGTCGATGGGAACGATCCCGACGTGCTGCGAGGATCTGCACACCAACCGGTGTGCGCGCGGCCTCGGGCGACCACGAGCAAGCTCCACCGTCGACCGCACCGCATCGACGGCGTCGTTCGCCTCACGCCTCCTCGTCGCGGCCGCGGCCGAAGATCTTCGAGCCGGGCGGGACGGACCGCGTGAGCCACACGTTGCCGCCGATGATGGACCCGGCCCCGATCACCGTCTCGCCGCCGAGGATGGTCGCGCCCGCGTAGATCGTGACGCCGTCTTCGATGGTCGGGTGTCGCTTCCCGTTGTCGTCGCGCCGGGTGACGCTGAGGGCGCCGAGCGTGACGCCTTGGTACAGCTTCACGTCGTTGCCGATGACGGTCGTCTCGCCGATGACGACGCCCGTGCCGTGGTCGATGAAGAAGCGCTCGCCGATCTGCGCGTTCGGGTGGATGTCGATGCCCGTGCGCGAGTGCGCGTGCTCGGTGATGATGCGCGGGATGATCGGGACACCGGCGCGAGCGAGGCGATGCGCGATCCGGTAGGCGACGACCGCCTCGATCGACGGATACGAGAAGACGATCTCCTCGACGTTCCGCGCGGCGGGGTCGCCGGCGTACGCGGCGCGCACGTCCGCGTTGATGAGCCGGCGGAGCTCCGGGATGTCCTTGAACAGTCCGAGGACGACGTCCTCGCCCGAGCCGGCGGGGAGGATCCGCTCGGTCCGCCCCATCCAGTGGTCGTACGTGAGCGCGCGCTCGATCTGATCGACCAGCAGGTGGTGTGCGGCATAGAGGTGCTCGGCGATGGCCTGGCGCAGGTTGTCCCGTTGGAGCGCGTGCGTCGCATAGAAGCCGACGAAGAGCGCGGACTTGATGTGCTCCAGCGCCTCGATCACCGCTCGCTTGTTCGGCAGCGCCGCGCTCTCGAGGTTGTCGATCTCGAGCTCGCCCGTGTAGCTGGCCACGACGCCGTCGATGGCGGCTTCGAGCTCGCGAAAGCGCTTCGGCTCGGTCCTCATGCCGCGTACCCTACCAAAAGAGGCTCCGGGCTCCAGGCTCCGGGCTCCAGATGGGGTTGCGTAAGCGTCCTCGTCGCTGTCTCTCCACATGCGATCCGAGGTCGGTCCGGATGCTCGACCTTGACCGGGGCGGGGGCCGCCTTCACGCTGGCCTTGATGCTCCCGATCCGCCGCACGCCCGAGGGCTATCCGATGGCGCCTACGCAGGAGGAGTGGGACGCGCTCACCGATGCCGAGCGGGCCGAGGTGCTCGCGGCGCTTCCGGGTGAGGTGACGGACGCTGAAATGTCGCCGCCCGAGGGGGATCGGTACTTCAAGGGAAAGTGCGCCCGCTCGATGCGCTCCGCGGCTTCTTTCGGCGGCAGCGCCGGCGCGTCTACTTGGCGGCGGAGCTTCCGGTCTACTATCCGAACACGCCGCGGTTCGCGCCCGATCTCCTCGCGGTGCTGGATGTCGAGGATCACGATCGCGACAAGTGGGTCGTGAGCGCGGAGGGGCGAGGTCTCGATTGGGTGCTCGAGGTTCACGTCGGCGGAGACAGGAAGAAGGACGCCGAGCGGAACGTCGTCCGGTACGCGCAACTCGGGATCCCCGAGTACTTCGTCTACGATCGCGCGAACAACCGCCTACACGGGTATCGGCTGCCGACCTCCGACGCACGCAAGTACGTCGCGATCGTTCCTCAGCATGGTCGTTACGAGTCCCGGGTGCTCGGGCTCGATGTCCAGGTCGAGGCCGACAGGCTGCGCTTCTTCTCCGGCACCGCGCTCCTCCTGGAGAGCGAGGAGCTCATCGCTCGACTCGAGGAGATGCTCGACCAGGTTCAACAACGCCTAGAGGAGGAGGCGCGCCTTCGCGAGGAGGAGGCGCGCCGTCGTGAAGAGGCAGAGGCCGAGGTGAGGCGGCTGCGCGAGGAGCTGAGTCGTCTGAAGAAGTAGCCTCAATCAGGGCAGCGACTTGAAGAAGGCCCACGCCTCCTTCATGGCGTCGCGCCAGATCGCGTGGCCGAGGCCCGGGATGATGCACTGCTTGACGGGCTTGTCCTCCGGGCAGCCGTCGAACGTCTCGCAAGGCTCGGGCGTGGACGGCGAGCGCGATCTGCCGCAGCCGTTCGTCGCCGCGTAGCAGATCGCGGTGAACTCGCCGCTCGCCGGCTCGACCTCGGTGTCCTCCGCGCCGTGCGTGACGAGCGTGGCGATGGGGCCGCCCGGGCAGATGTAGCAGCCGTTCGGGCGCTGATCGTAGCCCATCTGCTCCTCGTCCGGGCCGCCGCCGGCGTTCACTGCGATCGCCTTGAAGACGCCTCCGAAGCGACAGGCGAAGTGCGAGATGAAGAAGCCGCCGCCGCTGTAGCCGAACGCGTAGACTTTCTCTCCGTCGATGTTGAGCTTGCCCTTGATCTCCTCGATCAGGGCATGGATGAAGTACATGTCCGCGTTCCAGTCGTTCGGCGTGTAGATGTCCCAGTCGCCCGAGGCGGCTCCGGGGTACGCGATCACGGCTTCGTTCTTCGAGACCGAGTCGAAGGGCAGGCCTCTCGCCATTCCGTCGGGGGTGCCCGGGTTGCCGTGAAACGACACGACGAGCGGGTATGCCTTGTTCTCGTCGTAGTCCTTGGGAACGCTCAGGATGTACCGGCGCGTCCTGCCGCCGTGTTCCATCGTCTCGTCCGTCGTGACGACGAACGACTCCTCGGGCTTCGGGTCACCCGAGCTGTTGCCCGACGAGCTTCCTCCGCCCGAGCTCGTCTGTCCGCTCGAGGTCCCGAAGGCGGGGTCACCGGAGGACGACGAGCCGCTGGTGGAGCCGTCATCGCATGCGAAGGCCGCGATCACGAAGAGCGCGGCGCCCGGAAGAAAAAGAAGCCTACGCATATGCCTCTCACGGTGAATCGATCGCTGCCGCTCGTCAACGCGTTCGCGGCCTCACGAGCGCGTCTCTCCCGAGGGGCGAGGCGTCAGTGTGGGCGAGCGCGATCCATCACGTCGCGGCGTAGCCAGATCCGGACCGTGCCGAAGGCCGCCGTGCGGACGTAGCGATCCGACATGAATGCGTGGAGACGCGGGCAATGCCGCGCGAAGTCCTCCTCCGCGTTCTCGGGATGGGTGAACGGCGCGCGATCCAGGAGGACGAACGCTGCAGGCGGAGAGGCCTCGACGGCGCGGAGCACGAGCTCCTCGGCCTCGTCACGGTACGCGCGCAGCCACGCCTTCAGCTCTTCGGACGGCCGCGCGCCGGGTCCTCCTTCGAGGGCCGCATCGACGTTCAGCTCGAAGTTGTAGATGACGGGCGAGGCGCTCTTGCGTCGCGCCAGGAACAAGAGGTACGGGTCGAAGCCGTACGTCTGGATGCGCTCGTCGGGGAGCGTGTGGAAGGCGAGGTAGGCCGCGGCGTCGCGCAGGTCGTTCGCGAAGAAGTCGCCCCACGGGAACAGATCGACGTACGCGCGTGTGGCGCGCTTCTCGGCGGCCGCGCCGGCCGTCGACCAGCGGCCCTTCACCCCGGGCGAGAGCCACGCGTCCTCGGCCGACTTGAAGCCGAGCCCGAGCGCGATCGCCGGAGCGAGCGCCGCAGCGGCGATGAGCGCCCACGGTCGCGCGCCGGCACGACCTTCGTGTGTGGTCTGCAGGTAACGCGCGAGCGCGGCGACGATCACGAGCTGCATCACCGCCGTGCCGAGTGTGAGCATGTGCAGGTGATACGGGAACGCCTTTCCTTGCCCGACGAACACGAGCAGGCCGCCGATCGGGAGGACGAGCGCGAGGAGCGCACGGCGCGGCATCCGGAAGACGCGGTACGCGACGGCGAAGCACGCGAAGCTGGCGAAGGCCCAGTCGAGCCGCGGCGCGTTGTCGTATGCGCGGTAGATGCCGATCAGCGACGCGTTCCAGATCGTGTGGTGCAGGCGTGGCACCTTCGAGAGGATCTCGATGCCGCGTACGGGATCGGCGTATGCGAGGACGAACGCGAGCATCGCGGCGCAGCTCACGAGCGCTCCGGCGCCGGCCGCCACCGCCACGCGTCGGAGCGGCAGGCGCACGTTCGCGCGATCGAGCCAGAGCACGGCGGCTTGGAGCGCGAAGAAGATCGCGCACGGCGGCTTGCCGAACCACGCGAGCGAGGAGGTGATCCCTGCGAAGAAAAAGGCCGCGAGGGCGCGCCTCGGATCGCTCGTGGCGTGCCCGATCGATTGCAGGCCGAGCGACCCGAGCACGAGCATGGAGTAGAGCCCCTCGCGCTGGGCGGTGTGCCACCAGTCGTAGCGAACGTACTGCGCGCCGAGCACGCCGACGCCCGCGAGCATCCAGAGGAGGCGAGCCCAGGACCCGGAGCGCGCGATCCGCGAGCCTTCCTCGCGAGCGGGGCGCGCGAGGTCGAGACCGACCCATCGCGGCAGCGTCCACGACGCGAACAGGTACACCGTGACGAGCAGGAGCGTGTCGATCGTTCGGAACGTGTGCTCGTCCTCGCCCCCGAGGAGCTGCATCACCAGGTGCCACGCGTGGGGCAGCGGCCCGTTGATCTCGTGGATGTCGCGGTATGCGCGGTCGCCGTTGCGCAGGGCCCACGCGACGTATTGGAAGATGCCCTGGTCGCGCCCGAAGATGGCGAACGACTGCTCGTACAGGGCCCAGAGCGAGGGCCCGGCCGCGACGACGCCGACGAGGAGCGGGAGGAGCCAGCTCGCGCGCGAGGCGATCGCCGAGGCGATGACCGCCGGACGATCCTGCAACGAGCGCGCCGCCGCCTTCGGTGTGCTCATCGATCGTGCTCGCGTAGCAGGGAAGCCACGCGGTCGCTGCCGTTCTCGCGCGCCACCTCGAGCGCGGTCTTCCCCCGAGCGAGGCGTGTGGTGTCGGCGCCGGCCGCGAGGAGCAGCGCCGCCCGCTCGACCGCGTCCGTACGTGCCGCCTCGTGGAGCGGCGGCCACGCGTCCGGACGGAGCGCGGCGCCCGCCTGGAGGAGCGCCTCCGCCGCGCGATCGCGTCCGTAACGGAGCGCCACGTCGAGCGGGGTCTCGAGCGAGGGCGTCTTCTCCTCGATGGCGTACGTGTCCGCGTTCGCGACGATCGCGCGCACGGCGAGCGCGTTGTCGGCCGCCGCCGCGGCGTGGAGCGCGCCGAAGCCGCGCGCGTCCGCACGCCGAGGATCGGCCTTGCGGAGGAGCGGCGCGATCGCGGCAGCCCGCGCGGGCTCGATCGACGCGAGCAAATGGAGCGGGGTCTGCTCGAACGAGTCCGCCTTCTCCGTGTCCGCGCCCGCCGCCACGAGCGCAGCGACGGCCTCCGGCGAGCCGGAGAGCACCGCATCGTGCAGCGCCGTGCGCCTTCGTGGACCCGCCTCCGCGTCGATGGTGGCGGCTCCAGCGCGCGATCGCATCGCCGATGCGATCACGGCCGTCGCCGCACCGTGCCCGCGCCGCGCCGCGAGGTGGAGCGGTGTCGCGCCGTCCGGCGCGCGCACGTCGAGCCGCGCGCCGCGCTCGACGAGGAGCGCGACGATACGGGCGTCTCCGGCGTCGGCCGCGGCCAGCAGCGGAGCGTCGGGGCCATCGCCGTCGATGCTGGCGCCCCGTGCGAGCGCCTCCTCGACCGCGCCGCGCCCGAGGCCGATCGCCTCGCGGACGCTCGGACGCGCGCATCCGGACGCGGGGACCAGCGTCGAGAGGCAGGCCGTCACGAAGAGGGCTGTGCTCGGGAGCGCAGGGAAGCGCGCGCGTGCGATCTCCACGAGGCTCGCGAGCCGGACGTTGCGCCGCGCCCCCGCCTCGACGAGCAGCGCCGCGAACAGGACGCCGAGGAGGAGCGCGAGCCCCGTACCCCCTGCGCGCGAGAGCCCGAGCTGGTTGCCGCCCGGCGTCGGATGATCGAGCGGCGACAGCGGCGGGTGGAAGCGCGGATCGACGCTCCGCCGTGCGTGGGCGAGGACGTGAGGGACCGCCCGGAGCGCGCCGCCGAGGTCACCGACGTCGACGTAGCGACCGGCCAGCTCGTAGAGCGTCGCGCGGATCCTCCGCGGGTCGGCGATCGATCCGCAGCCGTCGACACCGAAGCCCCACCACCCGAGTCGAATCGTGCACGGGCCGGTCATCGTCGTGCCGACGTTCGGCTGCGCCGTCGTCTCGGGCGCGGTCGCGTGCTGGCCGCCCTCCGCCTCGACGCGGACGTCGACTTCCATGCCCCATGCCGCGAGCGTCGCGAGCATGTGCCCGGCGATCACGCGATCGCGCCGGGGCACGAGCCCTGCCGGATCGACGACGGCACGCACGGCGGTCGGCGCCACCTTCGGGACGTCCGGAGGACCCGGCTCCGACGTGTAGCGGACCTCGTAGACGACTTGCTTCTGCGCGGCGTTCCACGTCGCCGCGATCGCCGGTGCCCACTGGGCGAACGGCGTCTCGAAGACGCGCACGGGCTCGAGCGTGAGCTTCGGGTTGTCGCGGAGGTGGAGGCGCGAGCGGTAGTCGTCGAACACCGGCAGCACCGGCTCGCTCGACTGCGGGAGGACGAGCCACCGGACGCGGCGCTCCGCCAGCCACTCGGAGATCCGTCCGGACTCGAGGAGCGCCGCCGTGTGCGCATCGCTCAGCCCTCCGAGGTCGATGATCCTCCGCTCCGACGCCCAGCCGATGCCGCCGATGTCGAAGCTCGCGACGATGCCCTCGGGAAGGGTGGAGAGCCAGCGACCCGCGGCGATCTCGGTTCCGTCGACGTGTGCCACCGCGAGCGCGTTCGCCTGGCGGAGGGACGTCGCGACCGGCGCCGCGAGCGCGACGAACGGAGCGATGCCGAGAGCGGCGAACCATCCGAAGCGGACGTCCTCCTTCGCGCCGACGATGCGCGCGAGCGCGCGGAGGACGAACGCCGCTCCGAGCGGGAGCGCCGCCGCGAAGAGCAGTGGCGTGAGCGGCTGGTAGCGACCGCCGTGGCCCGGCGTCGGCAACAGGAGCGCGTAGAAGACGGCGTGGAAGATGCCCCAGCCGAACAGGAGGAGCAGTCCGTCTCGGTCGCTCCGCGTCGCGCTCGCGTCGGCGCGTGACGTCGAGCGCACGATCCGTAGAGCGCCGTACGCCGCGAGCGCGGTGAGCACCCAGAGGACGGCGAGGCTCGTGTCGAACGTGTACGTCCCGAGGCGCGTGCCCCACGCGTCGAGGAAGTCGAGGACACGGTCGACGCGCGAGAGGCCGAGGGACGTCTCGAACCACAGCCAACGGCGGCCCGCGAGCGTGCTCGGGACGGCCTGCCCCGTCTTCACGACGTTCGACCCGACGTAGAGCGCGACGGACGCGGCCCAGGGCGCGGCGATCGCGAACGCACGGCGCACGTCCTTCGTGCGCAGGAGCATCCATCCGGCGAGGATCCCGCCGAGCGGCACGGCGTCCGGTCGGAGCAGCGCGAGCGCGCCGGCGGCGACGCCGCAGCCGATGGCGCTTCGCAGCTTGCCGCCCGGGGCGGTGGCGCCCGCGATGGCCGCGAGCGACAGCGCGACGAAGGGGATCGCCTCCATTCCCGAGCACACGAACCAGAGCACGTTCGGAGACGCGCACGCGAACAGCGTCGTCGCGAGCACGGCGCATCTCCACGCGACGGGTCCGGCCTCGACGGGGCGCGCCCGGGAGAGGAGCGTGAAGAGGAGCTGCCCCGTCGCGAGCGCCGACGCGCCGTTGAGGACGAGGGCCCAAACGGACGGGTCGATGCGGAGGAGCGCGAAGTTCACCGCGAGGAGCGCCGCCCAGAGGTAGCTCGTCGCCGCGGCGCCGTGCTGCCCGGGCGCGTAACCGAGCGTGCCGGTCTCGGCGAACGTGCGCGCGACGACCTGGTGGATCCACGCGTCGTCGAGCGGGAGCCCTCGCCCCGGCCAGAACCAGGCGATCGCCGCGAGCTGAGCGACCGCGAGCGTGATCCGCGCCAGCAGATCGCCTCGCCCCCGGAGGAGCGACGACGAGCGACCCGGAGGCGAGGCAAGCGACATGACGAGCGGGACGGCGAAGGAAGGGGCTCGCGTGGACCGTCGCGTCGAGGGTCCGACGAGCCCGGACGATGGCCGAAGGGCCGAGAAATCGCGGCGAACCTTGCCACGAAGTCGGCGTCCGATCCACGAGCACGACGGGGGGATCGGCCGGGGGACACTGGACAGGTGCGCGGGCGAGGGTCATCTTTGAGGCCGCTCCCCCCCATCGAGGAGGCGTCCCATGGCGGATCGCGAGGACGAGACGATCGACAGCTTCGAGAAGTTCTGGGACTTCTACGTCGGCGAGCACTCGAAGAAGGGGACGCGGATCCTCCACTTCATCGGGACGACGGCTGCGCTCGGCTGCGTCGCCGGCGGGCTCTTCACGAAGCGGCGGTGGCTGTTGCTCCTCGCCCCCGTGGTCGGGTACGGGCCCGCGTGGATCGGGCACTTCTTCGTCGAGAAGAACAAGCCGGCCACGTTCAAGTACCCGCTGTGGTCGCTCCAGGCCGACTTCGTGATGTGGTGGAAGACGATCACGGGGACGATGCAAGCCGAGGTCGATCGCGTCCTCCGCGAGCGCGAAGAGGCGAAGGCGCGCGAGGAAGCCGCGGCGCGCGAGGAGCGCGTCTCGATCCAGAACGAAGCGGTCAACTGACCTCCGCCTCCGAGCCGGCGTTCGTCCCGACCTGGGCCGTGATACCCTCGGGCGAGGACCATTCGCCGCGGAGGATTGGGTGAGCGAAGCCCGCGGGGATCGCGGGGCGGGGGCGAAGAGCCGCGTCGGCACCGTGATCAACGGAAAGTGGCTGATCGACGCCCGGATCGGCTCGGGCGGAATGGCCACGGTCTACGCGGCGACGCACCGCAACGGGCACCGTGCTGCCCTGAAGATGCTCCACCTCCAGCTCTCGCGTGACCCGTCGACGCGGGCGCGCTTCCTCCGCGAGGGCTACGTGGCGAACGCGGTCGGGCATCCGGGCGTCGTCGCCGTTCTGGACGACGGCGTGGCCGAGGACGGATCCGCGTTCCTCGTCCTCGAGCTGCTCGAGGGCGAGACGGTCGAAGCACGTCGCGAACGCCTCGGCGGCACGCTCAGTGTGGAGGAGGTGCTCGAGGTCGCCGATCAGGCGCTCGACGCGCTCGCGGCGGCGCACGAGAAGGGCATCGTCCACCGCGACGTGAAGCCCGAGAACGTCTTCGTGACGACCGACGGCCAGGTCAAGCTGCTCGATTTCGGCCTCGCGCGCATGAAGAGCGTGGAAGGGGAGACGACGAAGACCGGCGTGACGATCGGCACCCCCGAGTTCATGCCTCCCGAGCAGGCGAGGGGACGCCGCGACGCCGTCGACGCGCGCTCCGACGTCTGGGGGCTCGGCGCGACGCTCTTCACGTTGATCACGGGGCGCTACGTCCACGACGACGCGCAGTCGCTCCCCGAGCAGCTCCTCGCCGCGGCGACGCGCCGGCCGAAGCCGATCCGCCAGGTCGCGCCGCACGTGCCTCCGGCCATCGCGCAGGTGATCGATCGCGCGCTCGAGCTCGAGATGGACGATCGCTGGCCGAGCGCTCGCGACATGCAGCTCGCGTTGCGAGCCGCCCGCGCGAGCGTGCGGAGGTTCGACGCCGACAGCGCGACGATCGCCGCGTCGAGGCCGGTGGCGAAACCGTCCTCGGAGTCGGGCTCGATCACGATCGACGTCGCCCCGACCGAGGAGACGCGGCACGTCGGGAACGCGGGCTCCGTGGCCGGCGAACCGGCGCGTAGCTTCGAGGACGCGACCGACCTGGAGGAGACCTTCGTCGAGAAGGGCCGCGCGTTCGCGTCGCCGCGCGGCGGCCTCCGAGCGGAAGCGAGCCGGAAGCCCGCGGTTGCCTCGGACCCGTCGCGTCCCATCCTCGAGCCGGAGGACGGCGCGACGCTCACTTCGCGCCCCCGAGAGCCCGTCGCGCGCGATCCGGTCGATGCGCCCACGCAGGTCAAGGTCGTCACGGACCGTGTGCCGAGGGTGCCCGAGACGGTGCGCCTCTCGCCCCGTCCGTCGCTACATGCCGTGTCGTCCGAGCCACCACCTTCCTTGCCACCACCTTCCTTCGCACCGGCGAGCGTGGCCCCCGCGTACGTTCCGTCTTCTCCCGACCCGTTCGGGGGCGAGCCTCCTCCGCTCTCGATCCCGGCGCCCCCGATGTCCTCGCAGCCGCTGGTCGTGCCCGATCCGTCCGAGGCGCGCGTGGCGAGCTCGCGTCGCGCGCTCCTCTTCCTCTCGCTCGTCCTGATCGTGTGTTGCGCGGCGATGGCCGCGTACGTCCTCTGGCGCAACGACGCTGCTCCGCCGTGAAATCAGACCACAGACCTCAGATCTCGGCGTCTGAGGCTGCGCGCGCAAACGCGCGCCCTCTGGTACCGCCGCTCGGGCCGTGATCGCCGTCGTGTCCTGCGAGGGATTTCGGGAACGGGGCGCGCCCGGCCTCCCAAGCTGGAGACTGGAGTCTGGAGACTGAAGTCCAAGCTCCGAGGCGGCGTGATGCTCGAGAGGCGAAGGGTCTGTCCGTGACGTCTTTCCGCTGAGGACTGAGGACTGAGGACTGAGGACTGACTCCCTGGAGCCTGGAGCCCGGAGCCTCTTTCCAGTATCACCCCTCCCATGAAGCGCGCTCTCGTGGTCACCGTGCTCGCCCTCGCCACTCCGCTCCTCGCAGGCTGCCCCTCGAAGGACGGAAGCCCTTCCAGCGGCGCGGCGTCTCCGGTGTCCGCGAGCGCGAACGTGACGGGGCCTCTCGCGAATCTCGAGTCCTCGCCGTTCATGAACGAGGTCTGGATCGCGAACGAGGGCGGCCAGCAGATGCCGTTCCTCTACTACACGCAGCAGAACGTCCGCCTGAGCGCGGATTGCCGTCGAGGCGACGGCCAGCTCGCGTGCGATGCGATCCGCTACCTTCGTCAGGGCCCGCACGCCGAGATCCCGCGCAGCTCGCTCACCGGCAACTTCAGCGCGGGTACGCGTGTCTGCATGAAGCTCGGACACCAGGTCGTGACCGGGCACGATGCGTCGGGCAGCGAGGACGGCTTCTGCCGGTTCCCCGACGGGTCGATGGTCTCGACCGGAGCGATCGAGACGTACGGGATGCGGGTCACCGAGTAACGCCGCCCGTCGCCGACGGCCGCGGCGCGGGCAGCACGACGACGAACCGCGTGCCTTTGCCGACCTCGCTCTCGGCGTGGATGGTGCCGTCCATCGACTCGACGAGGTGCTTCACGATCGCGAGCCCGAGGCCGGCGCCGCCGTTGTCCCGCGAGCGGCCCGGGTCCACACGGTAGAAGCGCTCGAAGATGCGCGGCAGGTGCTCGGGCGCGATGCCTTCGCCGTCGTCGGTCACCGTGATCACGACGGTCTCGCGTCCCGTGTCGTCGCGTCCGGTGGAGGCCGTCACGTCGACGCGGCCGCCCTCCCTGCCGTACTTCACCGCGTTGTCGACCAGGTTGAGCAGGGCGCGCTCGAGGCCTTCGGGGGTTCCGAGCACCTCGAGCGAGGCTGGGACGTCGACGTTCACCGTCATCCGCCGCGCGTCGGCGCGGCCTTTGACGGTCTCGGCGACGTGCCTCGCGACCGACAGGACGTCGACGGGCTCGCGTGTCTGATCGTCGCGGCCCCGGGCCTCGAGCTCGGAGAGCGCGAGGAGCTGCTCGACGAGCGCCGCCATGCGCTGGGCCTGCCGGTGGATCACCTCGAGGAACTGAACGCGAGTCTCGGCGGGGACGTCCTTCCTGAGCAGCGTCTCGGCGTAGCCCTGGATGGAGGTCACGGGCGTCCGGAGCTCGTGCGAGACGTTGGCGACGAAGTCGCGCCGGATCGTCATGAGGCGCTGGAGCCGGATGCCTTCTTCGACGAGCTCGCCGATGCGTGCCTTCAGCTGCTCGGCGAGCGATTTCAGGGCGCGCCAGAGGACGCCGAACTCGTCGTTGCCTCCTTCCGGGATCGGCGCATCGAACTCGCCGCGCGCGAGCCGGGTCGCCGTGACCGTCATGTCCTGGAGCGGTCGCGACGCGACGCGCGAAGCGAGGATGCCGAGGATCACGGCGGCGAGGACGGCGAGCGTCGAGGAGAACAGGATCCGCCGTCGCGTCGCCGCCACGGTCGCGTTGATGTCGGAGAGCGGCTGCGCCAGCCGTAGGACGAGGCCCTCGGGGCCCGGCACGGCGACGTAGTGGATCGCCTCGCCGCCCCGGCGCCGCGTCGCCTTTCCGACCTCGCCGGCGCGAGCGGCCGCGACCTCCGGGCCGATGTCCGTGCGCGCCTCGGGGCTCGAGGCGCCGAGCACCGTCCCGTCCTTCTCGAACAAGGTGACCTCGGCGTCCACGATCTTCGCGATCCGCGTCGCGATGCGATCGGGGTGGCGCTTGCCACCCTCGGCCCACTCGATCGCGCCCTTGCCTTGCTCCTCGAGCCGCTGGTCGAGCCGGCGGACGAGATCGGCGGTGAGCCAGCGATCGAGCGTCAACAGCGCGATTGCCCCGACGACGAGGACGAGCGCGACGTGGCTGGCGAGCAGCTTCGTGCGGAAGGAGATCATCTACGCGGGCTCGCGCAGACGATATCCGAAGCCGTGAACGGTCTCGATCGCCTCGCTGTACGCGCCGAGACGCTCGCGCAGCCGGCGGACGTGCGTGTCGACCGTCCGCGTGTTCGTCTCGGGGCTGATACCCCAGACCTCCTGGAGCAGATCGGTCCGCGAGTACACCCGACCGGGATGCTCGATGAACGTCGCGAGCAGCTTGTATTCGAGCGGACGAAGCGTGAGCTCGTTGCCGTCGATCGTGACACGGTGACGGATCGGGTCGATCTCGAGCCCGCGCCAGCGGAGCCGCTTCCCCTCGTCCCGTGCGCCGCGCGCGAGGCGCCGTTCGCGCGCGCGTACCGCGAGGCCCTTCACGCGCATCACGAGCTCGCGCACGCTGAAGGGTTTCACGACGTAGTCGTCCGCCCCGATCTCGAACCCGAGGACGCGATCGTACTCGTCGCCACGCGCCGTCAGCATGAGGATGGCGGCGTCGGCGAGCTCGGGATCGGCCCGCAGGCGGCGGCAGACCTCGGTGCCGGAGATGTCCGGCAACATGAGATCGAGGATGAACACCGCCGGCTTGAGCCGCGCTCCCTCCGCGAGCGCGCCGTTGCCGGTGTCGACAGCCTCCACACGGAAGCCGGCCTCGTCGAGGTTGAACGTCACCAGACGCCGGATGTCTTCCTCGTCGTCGACCACGAGGACGGTGTCTCGCGGCGAGGACGGCTGAGGCGGGGTGCTCATGAACGGCGCGATCGTAACCCGCACGGTCCGCCGTCGACCAGCCGAGGGCCACGCTCGAGCTCGGCCGCTCCGCTATTGGTTCGTTTTGCCACTCTCACGGTTCGAAACGGGTCAGAAACCGTAAGGCGGGGTGCCGAGCGAGCGTTCCGCCAGGCAAACGATGCATTGACGTGGGCACTCACAGGGTTAGAAAGAACTCGTCTGTCCTGGGACGAGCCTGTCGAGGACGCCTGGTGACCATCCCCCCACTGCGTGGGGCAAACCCTCGGGACGCCGACGCGATCCCGAGGCCACTGAGGAAGACATGAAGAAGGTTGCTCTCGTTCTCGCTGCAGCACCGTTGTTCGCCCTCGCGGCATGCGGTAGCGACCCCAAGCCGCCGCCCGCCACGCCCGCCCCCGCGCCGACGAGCGAGCCCGCCGTCACGAGCGCGCCGCAGAACAAGGACAACCTGGCGGTCAATGTCGACGACGAGATCCTGAAGGCGTGCAACCTGAACTTCTCGAACATCGACACGGCGCCCAAGTTCGACTTCGACTCGGAGCAGCTCAGTGACAGCGAGAAGGCGGTTTTGGAGCAGGTCGCCAAGTGCCTGACGACGGGGCCGCTCAAGGGCCGTGCGGTCGACCTCATCGGTCGCGCCGATCCGCGCGGAGAGACCGAGTACAACATGACGCTCGGCGCGAAGCGCGCGCGGGCCGCGCACAACTTCCTCGCCAGCCTCGGCGTCGCGCAGGACAAGCTCTTCGACACCTCGCGCGGCGAGCTCGACGCGACCGGTACCGACGAGGAGGGCTGGAAGAAGGATCGCCGCGTCGACATCCGGCTCCGCCCGAACTGAGTTTCTCCGAGCAGACCGTCGACCGCGGGCGCTGGTTCGGCTAGACGAAGCGGCCGATGCCCCCGGTCGACGACGCGCTCATCAAAGCTCAGCTCGCCCATACGCTCGACACCACGCGGTTCGAGGGTCTCGGCGTCCGCTACGAGGGCAAGGTCCGCGACAACTACACGAAGGACGGGCGGCGGTTCATCGTCGTCACCGACCGTATCAGCGCGTTCGACCGCATCCTCGGCACCGTCCCGTTCAAGGGACAGGTGTTGAACCGCCTCGCCGCGTGGTGGTTCGACAAGACGAAGGACATCGCGAAGAACCATCTCGTGCGGGTGCCCGACCCGAACGTGCTCGAGTGCATCGAGTGCAAGCCGCTGCCCGTCGAGATGGTCGTCCGCGCGTACATCACGGGCTCGACCTCGACGAGCATGTGGACGCACTACGCTGCCGGCGCGCGGACGTTCTGCGGCCACGCCCTCCCGGAGGGGCTGAAGAAGAACGAGCGGCTCGAGCGCCCGCTCCTCACGCCGGCCACGAAGGCGCCCAAGGGCGAGCACGACGTCAGCGCCTCGCGCGAGGAGATCCTCGCGAAGGGCGAGATTTCGGCGGCCGACTTCGACCGTGCGGCCGAGATGGTGCTCGCGCTCTTCGCCGCCGGCCAGAAGATGTGCGCCGAGCGCGGCCTCATCCTCGTCGACACGAAGTACGAGCTCGGCAAGACGGCCGACGGTGAGATCGTCGTCATCGACGAGATCCACACGCCGGACTCGTCGCGCTTCTGGATTCGGGACACGTACGAAGAGCGCTTCGCGGCCGGGCTCGATCCGGAGCCGCTCGACAAGGATTTCGTGCGCCGCTACTACACGGCCCTCGGCTATCGCGGCGACGGCGATCCGCCCGAGCTCCCCGACGACATCCGTATCGGCGCCGCCAAGCGCTACATCGAGGCGTACGAGCGGATCACGGGCGAGCCCTTCGAGCCCGACACCGAGCCGCCGCTCCCCCGCATCGCAAGAAACCTCGGAGTTTCCCCATGAGCAAGGCCACCGTCCTCGTCCGTCTGAAGTCCGAGGTCCTCGACCCGCAGGGCGACGCGGTCAAGCGAGCGCTCGACAAGCTCGGCTTCGAAGGCGTGCGCGGCGTCCGCGTCGGCAAGCTGATCGAGATCGACCTCGGCGACACCCCCGTCAGTGACCCCGCGGCGCTCAAGGCTCGTCTCGCCAAGATGGCCGACGAGATGCTCGCGAATCCGGTGATCGAGGAGTTCGAGATCCTCGTCTGAACGGACCTCAGGGATACGCCAGGGTGCCTTCGACCAGATCCGCGGGCGCGATCTCCTCGATGGCGTAGACCGCCTCGTCGGCTCGGGCGAGCTCGTTGCAGGCGCCCGTGCCCGTTCTGTACCAAGCGCGCGCGACTCGCGCGCCGAATCCCACCAGTCGACGAAGTGACGCGCTCCGCCGATCGTCAGCCAGTTCGGTTGGAGTCGGCTGCCGCCTCGTTGGATGTCCGTGATGGGCTCGAGAGCTCCACCATCGGCGAGGTCGGGGCCGTGGTCGTCCCGTCCGTCCCGGCGTCGCCGCCGCTCCCGGCCGTGAGCTCGGGATCGTCGCCTACACATGCGAGGATCGCGAGCGCCGTCACGAGCGCGGGAACCACGCCAGCTCCTCCCCTGAGCACCGTTCGCATCGTGCGACGGTGACATGCGGATGAGCATCGCTCGTCGCGTCGGATTGCGTGAGACGATCGAGCGCGTCATGCGCTATGGGTCGCCCGAAGCGATGCATGGTTCGATGCTCGGTCGTCGGTCGGCGCTGATTCTCGCCCTGCTCATGGCGTGTCATGCACCGGCGACCCCCGCCCCGTCACCTCCACCGCCGACGCCGGCCCACGCGCCGCCGGCCCATACGCCGCCGGCCGAGCCTCCTCGGCGCGTGCCCGTGGTGCTCGTGTCGATCGACGGCCTCCGGCCCGACTACGTCCATCGCGCAGACGAGCATGGCCTCGGGATCCCGACGCTGAGGGCGATGGTCGCGCAGGGCGCCGCGGCGACCGCGGTGCGCGGCGTGCTCCCGACCGTCACGTATCCGACGCACACCACGATGGTGACGGGCGTGTCGCCGACGCGTCATGGCGTCCTCGCCAACACCACGTTCGATCCGTTCGGAGACAACCACGGCGGCTGGTACTGGTACGCCGAGGACGTGAAGGTGCCGACGCTCTGGCAGCTCGCCGACGAGGCCGGCATTCCTTCCGCGAGCTTCTACTGGCCAGTGAACGTCGGGGCCAAGGCGACGTGGGTGCTGTCGCAGGTCTGGCGCGCGGACACCGACGACGATCGCAAGCTGACGCGAGCGACGTCGACCCCCGGGCTCGTCGACGAGCTCGAGGCCAACGTCGGAGAGGTGCCGCGCGGGCGTGCGTGGGCGGTCGAGCAGGACGAGCAACGCGCCCGCGCGGCCGGCTGGTTCCTCGAGAAGCACAACCCCGGCCTCTTGACGCTCCACATGCTCGCGCTCGACAGCGCGCAGCATTACGACGGCCTCGCGACGCCGCACGTCTTTCGAACCTTGGAGCGGCTCGACGGCATCCTCGGCGAGCTGCGCGAGGCCGCACGCCGGAGCGGAGGCGGGCGCGCCACGATGTGCGTCGTGTCGGATCACGGCTTTTCCCGCGTCGACAAGATCGTCAACCTGATGCCGGAGCTCGTGCGCGCCGGGCTCGTCGACGCCCGCAAGCGCGAGTGGTCGGCCACGCTCTGGGCGGCGGGAGGCACGGGCGCCGTCGTCCTGCGCGATCCGTCCGACCAGGCCGTCCTCGAGAAGGTGCGAGCGCTGCTCGACCGGCTGGCCGCGGACAAGTCGCTCGGAATCGATCGCATCCTCCGTCGCGACGAGATCGAGGCGCTCGGCGGCTTCGGCGACGCGAGCTTTGTCGTCGCGATGCGTCCAGGCTTCTATCTCGCGAACGCTTGGGACGGGCCTGCGGTCCGTCCCGCGGGACCCGGGTTCCGAGGCGGCCATGGCTATCTGCCCGACGATCCGGAGATGGCGGCGATGTTCGTCTGCGAAGGCGAAGGCGTGCCGGTCGGGTCGTCGCTCGGCGCCATCGACATGCGCGACGTCGCCCCCACCCTGGCGGGGCGGCTGGGCATCACGATCCCGGGCGCGGAAGGGCGCGATCTGTTCGCGCGACCGGAGGCGCGCTGACGGGCCTCACATGCTGAACGGCTCCGGCATGAAGAGGAGCGCGAAGACGGCGAGGGTCGCGATCGCGATCACCTTCCGCTTCGTGTCGAGCGGGTCGGAGCTGGTCGGAGGGTGATCGAGCAGGTCGTGCTTGCGGAGGACGCCGCCCTTGACCTCCATCGCGGCGAGGAGGCCGAGGCCGACGAAGAACGCGCCGACGAGGAGCCATGACGGCCGCTCGCGGGCGAGCGACGCGAGCGTGACCAGACCGATCGTCGCGACGATGCGCGTGCGGATCCCGAGCGTCGGATCGCTCGACGACGACCTCGCCGGTCTTCGCGCGCGCGCCGCGAGGGTGCCGAGGATGGCGAGGACCTGGAACCAGACGAGCCAGAACAGGGCGTTCGCGACGTGGCGGCCGAGCAGCGTGACGCCGAACGGACGCCCGGCCGCGAGGTCCCGGCCGAGATGGCCGACGACGATCACGCAGAAGAACACGAGCATCGCGCGATGAACGACCTGCGCGTAGCGATCCTGCTTCGGCCCGAACAGGGCGTAGGCGACGTGGCCGCCGTCGAGCTGGCCGACGGGAAGCAGGTTGATCATCGTCACGAAGAACCCGCCCCATGCGCCGAAGGCGACGGGGGAATAGACGAGGACGTGACCGTCGGGGACGGGCGGCGCGAAGAGCCGATCGAGGACCTTTATCATCACCGACTCGCCGAGCTCGACGAGATGGTCCGGATCGGCAGGGATCGTCTGCGAGTGCGCGACGCCCCAGGCGTAGAGCGGCAGCGCGAACGCGAGCCCGGCGAGCGGCCCCGCCGCGCCGATGTCGAGCAAGGCGCGGCGCGTCGGGATCACGCCGCGCATCCGGATGACGGCGCCCATCGTGCCGAACGGGCTCAAGAGGGGCATCGGGATGAAGAACGGCAGCGACGCGTCGACCTTGTGGATGCGGGCCGCGATGTAGTGCCCGAGCTCGTGCGCGGCGAGGATCGTCAGCAGCGTCCCGGCGAACTGCGCGCCGTGGACGAGAGAGCGAGCGTCCAGCGTCGAGAACGCACGGGCGATGCCGTCGGCGAACCCCTCGTCCTTCGCCGGCTCGACCTCCGCGGGGAAGTTGAGGACGCCGGTGACGAACACGCTGAGCGCCGTCGCGACGAACAAGACGAGGTTCGTCCGCCACGGAGCGCCGGCCGCGATCTTCCCGCCCGGTTCTGCGTCCATGCTCACCGGAGCGCCTCCCGGAGGGCGACCGCCAGACGCGCGAGCTGCGGCTGCAGGCGGGCGTCGACGCGGCCGAGGTCCGTGTGCACCACGAGCGATCCGCGGCCGAGCGTCGGATCGGCGTGGATGTCCGCGATCTGACCGATCGCGCCGAGCGTCTCTTCGAGCGCTGCGACGTCTTCGGGGCAGGCGTCGATGCGGACGCGGCGTGCTCCGCGCGCCTCTTGGATCGCGGCGGCCGCCAGCTCGGCGACGCGCGCCGGCTCGACGCGGATCGCTTCGCCGACGAGGCGCTCGGCGAGGATCACGGCGAGCTCGACGAGGCGGTCGAGGTCACGCTCCATTCGCCGCGCCTCGGCCTCGCGAAGCTCGAGGAAGCCCGCCGCGAGGCGTGCGACCTCGCGCTCGCGCGCCTCGGCGGCCGCCTTCTCGGCGGCTTCGGCCACGATCGCATCGGCGCGTGCGCGTGCCTCGGCGACGATCCGCTCCGCCTCCGCGCGTGCCTCCATCACCTCGCGCGCGATCCTCCGGGCGCGCTCGGCGGCGACCGCTGCCGCCCGCCCGACCTCGCGCGGCCGCACGGCGTCCTGGCCGGCGCGGCCCGATGCGGCGTCGGTGGGGGTCGGCGCGGGGAACGCGCCCTTGATGATGCGCGCGCGCTCGATGGTCATCGGAGCGTGGTCCGGTCGATCGCGAGCACGATGTCACGCACCGCCGTCGCGAGCGCGGCGGCGCGCGCGGCGCGGTGCGGCGCGCGCAGGCCCGCGACGAGCTCGGCGACGGCCACCGACGGGTCGCGAGCATGGGCGCTCGCGTACGCGCGTGGATCGGCGCCCTCGGGGCCGGCGAGCGCCGCGAGGGCGTCGTCCACGGTGCCGCCGACGGCCACCGTCGTGGCGACGAAGCTCCTCTTCCACATGCCGTCAGCCTACCACGCGGAACGAATCCGCCTGCTCGCCGCGTACCACGCGCCCTTCCCGCAGGAGCTTCTCGAGGTGCGCCTCGACGCTGAGCTTCGCGATCGGCCAGACGGCGGGTGACGCGTCGTCGTACGCCGCAGGGACGAGCTCGGCGGCGGTCGCGCCGCGGGCGCCCTGCGGCGTCGCGCAGGCGGCGGACAGCGCGGCGAGGATCTTCTCCTCGCGCATCTTGCGGTGCGCGACGTAGCGCTCGAACACCTTGGTCGGCTCGTCGATCGGCTCGCCGTGCGCGGGGAGCGCGACGGAGGCGTCGAGCGCCGCGAGCCGCTCGAGCTGCTCGAGGTAGAGCGCCATGTCGCCGTCGCCGGGCGCGACGAGGATCGTACCGACGCTCGCCACCATGTCGCCGACGACCGCCGTACGCGAACGCGGCTCGAACAGGCACACGTGTCCCGGCGCATGCCCGGGCGTGTGCAGCACGCGCCACGCCTCGTCGCGTGGACCGCGGAGCACGATCTCGTCGCCGTCGGCGAGCATGCGCGCGACCGGCGCGTCGATGCGCGCCGCGGTCGCCTCGTGCGCCCAGATCGGGAGGCCGAGCTCGCGCGAGAGCAGCGCCGCGCCTCCGACGTGGTCGGGATGGTGGTGCGTCGCGACGATCGCGACGATCGTGCGCCCGCTCGAACCGATCGAGCGCGCCCACTCGATCCAGGCGCGCTGCTCGTCCTCCCAAGGGGTCGCGGGCTCGACGAGGAGCACGTCGCGACTACCGAGGGCGTAGCTGTTCGTGTGTGTCGCGGGCGGGAGCGTCGGCGTACGAGAAGGAAAGAGCGTCACGGCCGCGTGGGGCCCGCCCGCATTGGACGAGAGCTCGCGCGGCCGTAGCATCCCGCTGCCTTCCTTCAGACGCGCTCGACGACCATCGCGAGCGCCTCGCCGCCGCCGATGCAGATCGAGGCGAGGCCGCGCTTCTTGTTCATGTCCGCGAGCGCGTGGACCAGCGTCGTCAGGATGCGCGCGCCGCTCGCGCCGATCGGGTGGCCGAGCGCGACGGCGCCGCCGCGGACGTTGACCTTCCCGATGTCGATCTTCGAGAGCTGCGCGCAGACCATCGCCACGACCGCGAAGGCCTCGTTGATCTCGACCAGGTCGATGTCGTCCATCTTCAGGCCGAGCTTCGCGAGCGTGGAGTCCATCGCCTTCGCCGGCGCGGTGGTGAACCACTCGGGCGCCTGCGCCGCGCCGCCGTAGCCGACGATGCGGGCGATGGGCGAGAGGTTGTGCTTCTTGACCGCCGCCTCGCTCGCGAGGACGAGCGCGCTCGCGCCGTCGTTGATCGACGAGGCGTTCGCGGCGGTGATCGTGCCGTCCTTCGAGAAGGCCGGCTTGAGCGAGGCCATCTTCGCCGGGTCGCCCTTCGCGGGACCCTCGTCGAGCTTCACGACGACGGGATCGCCCTTCCGCTGCGGGACGGACACGGGGACGATCTCCGCGTCGAACTTGCCCTCCTTCTGGGCGGCGAGCGCCTTGCGGAAGCTCTCCTTCGCGAACTCGTCCTGCGCCTCGCGCGAGATCTTGTACTCGGCGGCGCACTTGTCGCCGCACTGGCCCATGTGGACGTTCGCGTACGGGTCCCACAGGCCGTCGTGGATCATCCCGTCGACGAGCGTGCCGTTGCCCATGCGGTAACCCTGCCGGGCCTTGTCGAGGTAGTAAGGCACGTTCGACATCGACTCCATGCCGCCGGCCACGACGATGTCCGCGTCACCGAGCGCGATGGCGCGCGTCCCCTGGATGACGGCGGCCATGCCCGAGCCGCAGACCTTGCTCACCGTCGTCGCGGGCACCGCGTCGGGGATCCCCGCGAAGCGCATCGCCTGGCGAGCCGGCGCCTGCCCGATGCCCGCCGAGAGCACGTTGCCCATGAAGACCTCGCCGACCTGATCCGGCGACACCTTGGCGCGCTCGAGCGCGGCCTTGATCGCGATCGATCCGAGCTGAGGCGCGGAGAGCGCGGAGAGCGAGCCGAGGTAGGCGCCGATCGGCGTGCGCGTGGCCGAGACGATGAAGACGGGGGGAAGCGACATGGTTCTCTCCTTGCAGAGGTCTTAGAGAGGCGGGCTCTCTGCCCCGACCGTTTCGGCTGGGACGCCGGGGCAGGTCTGTCGACGGCGACCTTATAGCTCTATTCTGCGTTCGATGCTGCGGTGGAGGTCGACGCCGTCCCGGCCCGGCCATGCTGGATTTCGTCCGCTCCGATACGGAGTGTTCGTGGTTCCGCTCGTCCTCTTGATTGTCGCCGTGGCTTGCTCGGACGATCCCGCGCCGACCTCGCCGACGCCGGACGCGAGCACCGGCGGCGGGAGCGTCCCCGAGGGCGTGTGTCCGACGATCGCGCCGGAGCCGGGCGAGGCATGTCAGGCTCCCGAAGGCACGACGTGCGCGTTCGGCGCGTGCGGCGCGCCGATCGCCGTGTGTCGTCGAGGGGTTTGGCGCTACGGCGGGAACCCGCCTCCGAGCCCTCCGTGTCCGGCCCCCGAGCCTCCTCCCTCCGAGTCCGCCTGTCCGCCGTGTTGGCCGGCCGAAGTGACCTGCAGCTACGGCACGTGCACGGGGCCCGACGCCTCGACGAACCGCGCCGTCGCCTCGTGTCCGAGCGGGACGTGGGTGCTCGAGTTCACGCCGTGCGGGGATGCCGGCGCGGATGTTCAGGAGGATGCGGGCCCGGACGCCTCCTGACGGTCAAGGCGTACTGGACCAGGCTCGGCTCCCCAACTATAAGGGCGCCTCACCCATGGCCGAAGAATCGAAGCTTCAAGCGTTCCTTTCGCAGCACCAGCTCAATACCAAGCGCCTCCTCGCGGTCTCGCACAAGCTCGAGGCCCTGAAGAAGGAAGACCGCCGCATCAAGCTCGAGAGGAAGCGCAACAAGAAGGCGCCGGAGGGTGGCGAGGGCGAGAAGAAGGAGGTCGCGAAGCCTCGCTCCGGTCGTCCGATCACGCAGCAGGCGCTCGACGCGGCGCTCGCCGGCAAGGCGATCAGCGGCCCGACGAAGCAGCGCATCCTTCGCGCGGTCAACTACCTGCTCGAGCAGAAGAAGAAGGACAAGGTCGATCTCCGCGCGCTCTTCTGAGCCTGCGCGACGATCGAGCACCACGCGCCCGGCCTCTGCGATCGACGGGCGCGGGGTGTCCTCCATTTCGGTGGCGCGACGCGACGGTCGTGCGGCTGGCGTTCAGGAGCGGCGCGTGCGACGGTTGATGAAGTCGTGGGCGTCGAGCAGCACTACTCCGAGGAGCACGGTGACGGCGACGATGGCCATGGCGCGAGGAGCGTCGAGCTACGCGTGGCCTCGGGCCAAGTTTTCGCTGCCGATAGGGAGGAGGATGTCGGGTCGGCGGAGCCTTTGAACGCCCGGGCCCCGAGCAGCAACGCATGGGGAGTGACCGCTGCCGCCACGGTGATGCGCCTCCCCGCGCTGCAGCCCGCTCCGACACGAGCCCACATGGCGGGGGAGGACGAGGCGCTCCTGCGGCGCGCGGCGGCCGGCGACGCCGCCGCTTTCCGAGAGATCTTCCTGCGCCATCGTCACGACGTCGCGCGGCTCGTGTACCGGATGCTGAGCGCGCCGGCCGACCTCGAGGACGTCGTCCAGGAAGTCTTCGTCCAGGTCTTTCGCAGCCTGAAGGACTTCCGCGGCCAGTCGAAGTTCTCGACGTGGCTCCACCGCGTGACCGTCAACGTCGTCCTCATGCACCGGCGGTCCGCGCGCAGCCGGCCGGTGCTCACGGAGGAGGCGCCGAGCGATCTCGTCGCCGACGACCGGCAGCCGCTTCCCGACGAAGAGGCGGAGCGATGCGAGCGGATGCGCGCGTTCCAGCGCCTGCTCGGCCGCCTCGCGGAGAAGAAGAGGATCGTCTTCGTCCTCCACGAGCTCGAAGGTCTCGCGCCCGTCGAGATCGCGGAGATCGTCGGAGCGCCGGTCCTCACGGTCCGAACGCGCCTCTTCTATGCGCGTCGCGAGCTCGAGGCGATGCTCGCCGACGAGCCCGCGCTCGCGAGCCTCCAGGCGAGCTTCACGAAGCGCGACGAGACGGATGCCCCACGAAAGCGCGAGCGCACGCGGCAAGCCGCGAAGCTCGAGGAGGGTGAGATGCCATGAGCGACTCCGAGCGCACGCCCGCATCGCGCGCCCTCGATCGCCTCGTCGCCGAGGCGAAGGAGCACCTCGACGTCCGCGATCGTGGATCGTCGGATCGGTCCGAGCCCCACGCGCTCGGCGAGATCGATTGGTCCCGCGTCGAGGCCGGCTTGATGGCCGCGATCGAACGCGAGAAGGCGGCCGACGACGCGCCCGTCGCGCCGGAGAGAGCCGCGACGCCGCTCCGGCGGAAGATGCTCGCTCCTGCGGCCGCGCTCTTCCTCGCCGCCGCTGCCGTCGTCCTCCTCGTCCGCAAGGAGCGCGCCCCGGTGCAAGACGACGCGAGCGCGGCGCTCGTGGAGCGGGCCCCGGCGAGCTCGCTCCGTTCGACGGAGGGCGACGGCGAGGTCCGCATCGGATCGGTCGTGGCGACCCCGGGCTCCGTGCTCCGCGGCGGTGACGTGATCGAGGTCGGCGCTGCCCGCGCGGTGTTCGAGCGACCTCGAAAGGTGACGTGGCTCATCGAGCAAGACGAGAACGCGCGCGACGGACCGCCCGCGCGTGCGTACGTCGAATCCGCGGGCGAGCCGTTGGTGCTCCGCCTCGAGCACGGCGTCATCGAGGCCCAGGTGGAGCCCGTGCCGGTCGGCGAGGCGTTCGCCGTGGACGTGGCGACCGAGCAAGGCGTCGTGCGTGTCGCCGTCCACGGCACGCACCTCCGTGTCGCGCGCGCGGGCAACCGCGTCGTCGTCGACCTCACGGAGGGCGTCGTGTCGATCGGCGTGCCTCCACGCGAGGGCATCACGCGAGGAAAGGAGATCACCGCGCCTGCGCACGTCGAGCTCGACGCCACGGATCTCGCAACCCTCCGCATCGATCGCGATCCGTCCAACGTCCGTCCGGCGATCCCGCTCGGCCCGCGTGCGGTCGCGGCGACGCCGCATGCGACGGCTCCCGAGCCGCCGGCGCCCCCGTCCGCGAGCACGCCGCCCGCGCCGCCGGCGTCGACGATCGCGGCAGCACACCGTCACGATCACTCCGTTCCCCCCGACGCTCCTCGCGCCAAGGTCGAGCCGCGAAAGATCGCCCGCTCGCCTCGCGAGACGATCGCCGCCGCCGTCCGAGCCTGTGCCGCCACCCACGCTCGCCCGAGCGAGGTCCGCGTCACGGTCACGAGCAACCTCCGTCTCCGCGTCTCCTCGTCGGGCCGCGTCGAGACCGCCCAGTTCACCCCGCCGCTCCTCCCCGACATCCAGAGCTGCGCGGCGGAGGTGATCTACAAGACGCGGTTCGACGAGACGGGGGTGGTGACGATTCCGATCGAGTATTCGTATTGAGGCTCCGGGCTCCAGGCTCCAGGAAAGGCATCCAGCCGGCGGCGCGCGAGCCCGAGCACCTCGAACGAAGCCGCTCTCCTACGAGCACGAGCGCTTCGAGCGTGCGTGAACCTCTCGATGGACTCCCCTGGAGCCTGGAGCCTGGAGCCTCGAAGACGCAGCGCCTAGAAGCGCCGCGTCCAGCTCAACCCGAGCCTTTCATCAGCTCGGTGATGGCATGCGTCTCGTGCGCCCCGAGCAGGCCGAACTGCACGCCCATGCCGTCCGCGCGCACCCAGCGCACGACGCCCGGCAGGTCGAAGTCGGCGTAGCTGCCCGTCGCCGTGCGCAGGTTCACGCGGACGACGATCTCCGCGTTGAACGGGGCAGGAGCCTCCGTCTGGATGAAGATGCCTCCGATGGAGATGTCCTTGCCGATCCCCCGGATCTCCGCGGGTCCGTTCTTGACGCTGAAGATGACGGGCAGGTCGATCGACGCACGAGCATGGCGGCGTTTCTCGATCACGATCGGCTCCTTGAGGGTTCGGAGGCCCGCGATGCTAGCATCGGGGCGTGTCCGTCGACGAGGAGGAAAAGGGGGACGCGCGCCAGCGTGACCCGTCCGGCTCCGAGCCCGAGGCGGTCGAGCGGCCCTCCGCGCGCGGCCGCAAGGGCAAGAAAGGCTTGCCTCCTCGCGTCGAACGAGCTCTCGCGCGTGCGCGCGAGGCCGCGCGTGCGGATCGTCAGCGCAAAGGGGGCCGGTGGCTGGCGGTCATCCCGGTGTCGGTGGGGCTCGTCTTCTTGCTCCTGCTCATGCCGCGTGCGACCGAGCCCGATTCGATCCCGCTCCCGCGCGCGGACCAGCGCGTGCTCGCGCGGATCGCGCGTGACGACGACAGGAGGGCCGCGGCCGCCGAGAAGGAGCGCCTGCCCACGGACGTCCTCGCGGTCGGCTCGGCGATCCGCGCGTTGAACGACGCCAACGCCCGAGACGCGGACGAGATCGAGACGACCGATGCACGGCGAAGGCTCGAGACGGCGCTCCGCGAGCTCCAGCCGCGCGACGGCCTCGACGAGGACCTCCTCACGCTCAGGGCCGTCCAGACGCGCCGCTTCCTCGATGCGCTCTCACGTTGGGAGGCGACGGGAGAGACGACGGACGATCTCCGGGAGCTCGGGGGCAACTTCGTCCGGCGGACCGCCGACGCCGGGTGGATCGTCGGTCGGCGCGTCCTGTTCAACGACGCGCAGCGCCGGATCGTGTTCAAGACCGTGTGGAACGTGCTCGTCGGCGTCGAGTCGCGGCCGCCGTTCGCGCTCTCGCTCGACGAGCAGCGCGAGCTCTACGCGTTCTACATCGCGCATCCGCATCCGTCGGACATCCACCGCCAGACGTTCGCCCTGAGGCGTCGCGACGCGAAGACGCCGGAGGCGTGCGCCAGCATCGAAGAAGAGGAGCGCCGCTCGGCCGAGCTGTGGCGGATCGAGAAGATCCAGAAGCTCGGTCAGATCGACCCTTCGTACCCGACGGCGTACGCGCTCGGCGTGGCCTACTACCACGCAGGTCGTTACGATCTGTCGGCGGAGGCGTTCAGCATGTTCATCCGCGCGCATCCCGACGGGCCGTACGCGCTTCGCGCGAAGAACCACCTCAAGGCCGCCGTCGTCGCGCGCGATACGTTCTGAGGAGATGACCGTGGCGGAGACGGTGCCCACCGGGTCCGCGGCCGTGAAGGCGCTGCTCGTCGACGACGATCGCGATCTCGCTCGCCTGCTGGGCGAGTACCTGACGCCGCACCAGGTCACGCTGGTGCACGTGATGGACGGGCAAGCGGCGCTCGATGCGCTCGCACGTGGCGAGTCGTTCGACGTGGTGCTGCTCGACGTCATGCTCCCCGGGCTCGACGGCTTCGAGGTCTGCAAGCGCATCCGCGCCGACCACGACGTGCCCATCGTGATGCTCACGGCGCGCGGCGACGACGCGGACCGGATCGTCGGGCTCGAGATCGGCGCCGACGACTACGTGTCGAAGCCGTTCAACCCGCGTGAGCTGCTCGCGCGCGTACGCGCCGTGCTCCGGCGTGCGAAGCCGACGAGCCTCCGTGCCACGCCGTCGCGCATCGTGGTCGGCCCCATCACGATCGACGTCGCCGGTCGCGTCGTGCAGCGGAACGGCGTCGAGGTCTCGCTCACGTCGTACGAGTTCCGCATCCTGGTCGAGCTCGCGAAACGCGCGGGCGAGACCGTGTCGCGCGAAGATCTCGCCGCCGCCGTGCGCGATCCTTCGAAGGGCAAGGCCGTGGCTTACGACCCGAGCGTCGATCGCTCGCTCGACGTCCACGTGAGCCGGCTGAGGCAGAAGCTCGAAGAGGACCCGAAGGATCCACGCTTGATCAAGACGGAGCGCGGCGTGGGCTACGTGCTCGTGAGGCCGTCGTGATCCATCGCGGCTCGTCGCGCAGGGGCCGGCGCAGGCGCGGCCTGCGCGGGCTCCAGGCGCGCCTCCTCTTCTGGTTCCTCGGCGCGATCGTCCTCGCGATCGGGGCGAGCGCGGCCACGACCCTGCTCACCAGCGAGAGCCGCGACGACTACCCCGCGCGCGTCGTGTCGCGCCACGTGCAGCAGCGCCTCGCGCGGACGTGGGACGATCCGGTGGCCACCGAGAGGTACGTCGCGGAGCTGCGCGACGCGACCGGCCTCGACATTCGCGTCCGGCGCGACACGAGCATGTTCCCGGGCCGGCGTGCGCGGCCTGGCGCGATGGTCTTCGAGGACGGCGTCGCCTACATGCCCGTCGTGCGGCGCGGCGAGGTCGTCGGGACGCTCGAGATCCGGACGGGCGCGCAGGCTCCGCGGCCGTGGAGGATCGGCGCCGCCCTCTTCGCCGCCGTGTTGGTGCTGGGCCTCGTCGCCCGCCGCGTCTCGAAACGGCTCGCACGGCCGCTCGAGCACGTGGCCGCCACCGCCGAGCGCTTCGGCTCGGGAGACCTCACGGCGCGCACGGGCGTCGACGAGCTCCCGCGGAGGTGGGTCGCCGACGAGGTCCGCGAGCTTGGTCGCGCCTTCGACGTGATGGCCGACCGCATCTCGCGCGTCGTGCTCGACCAGCGCGATCTCTTGGCGGCGATCAGCCACGAGCTGCGCTCGCCGCTCGGACGCGCGCGCGTCGCGCTCGAGATCGCGCGCGAGCGCGCCGAGGCCGCGCCGGCCGCCCTGAGCTCGCTCGACGAGGTCGATCGGCAGCTCGTCGCGATGGATTCGATCCTCGGTGACCTGCTCGCGTCGGCGCGCGCCGGCCTCGCCGATCTCCGGCGCGAGCAGGTCGACATCGTCGAATGGCTCGCCGCGCGGACCGCCGCGGAGGAGACGGGGCCGGTCGACCTCGTCGCGGACGGCCTGCGCGACGTGCGTGTCGAGATCGATCCGGCGCTCCTCGGCAGAGCGCTCCACAACGTCCTCGCGAACGCGTGGGCGCACGGGCATCCGAAGGACGAGCCGCTGGTCGTGACGGCGACCGCGACGAGCGAGTCCGTGCGCGTCGCCGTCCGTGACGCGGGGCCGGGGTTCCCGCCCGAGATCCTCGCGCGTGCGTTCGACCCCTTCGTGACGGGTACGGGCCCCGCGCGGTCGCCCGGGGCGCACGGGATAGGGCTCGGGCTGTCCCTCGTACGCCGCATCGTGGAAGCGCACGGCGGGCGCGTCTCGGCCGAGAACGTCGAGGAGGGCGGGAAGGTCGTGGGAGCGATCGTCGCCTTCGAGCTCCCGCGCGCTTCGAGCGCAGGCGGAGCGCCCGACGTCGCCGCGAGCGCCGCGATCGAGCGGCGCGAGGAGCCTGCGTGATACGATCCGCCGCGTGAAGGGGTTCACGCGCGGCGCGCTCTGGGTGGCGGGCATCTTCGGCGCGGTCTGCATGCTGCTCCACCTGTTCGTCCTCGAGGTGTGGACGGTGCCTCGCGGGCCGGACGAGCAGTTCGGCGCGTCCATCCTGCCGACGCTACGGGTGGACGATCGCGTGCTCGTCCACCGCGGGAGGCGGCCGAACATCGGCGAGCTCGCGCGCTGCTCGTCTCCGCTCGTGCCCGGCGGATGGGTGGTGGGGCGGGTCTTCGGGAAGGCTCGCGACACGGTGGAGGTCACGGACCGGGGCGTGACGACGAACGGCCAGGCCCTCCCGTCGCGGCATGCCTGCTCGCCGGTCGTCGTGCCGCACCCCGTCACGCAGCGTCTCATGACGCTCCATTGCGAAGCGGTCGAGACCGGGGCCTGGACCTTCGAGTTCCTGTCCGCCCCGGAGGGCCTGAGCGCGGGGACGCACAATGCCGTGGTCGAGCCCGGGAAAGTCTATCTCGTCAGTGATAATAGGCTCATGCACCACGACTCGCGCGACTTCGGGCAGGTCGACGAGTCGACCTGCGAGCACATCGTCTTCCGGCTCTGGGGCGAGACGTTCTCGGACGCCTCGAGGCGGTTCAACGTCCTCTGGTAGCGGGCGAGAAGCACGGCCGTGACGACCCGGCCGGCTCGGGCCCCGCTCCGTGCCCGATCGGTGTTGGGTTTGTAGTAAGCTCGCCCCACTCTCCGCTGATGGAACTCGAGATCGGCATCGTCTGCGGGCGTTGCGAGTCGTATTCCGCGCTCGGGACAAAGACGTGTCCGTCGTGCTCGAACGCGCTGGCGCTCGAGCCGGTCGGTGCGCCTCCGACCTCGCTGCGGAGCGACGCGGCTCCGTCGACCCACCGGGAGTCCGCAGGCGTCTACGCGCCGGCTGGCTCCGCGCCGGCCGATCGGCAGGTCTCCGCCGAGGTCAGGACGAGCACCGCCGCGGCGATGCCGTCGGTGTCGGCGGCCGATCCGATGGTCTCGTCGTCGGCGCCCGTCTCTGCACGAGCACGAGGACCCGCATCCAAGTCACCGTCGAAGCCAAAGAGTGTCGAGGAGCTCATGGAACAAGCCAAGAACTTCGTGTGCCGTTCGTGCTCCACGCCGGTCCCCGTGGGGCACAAGTTCTGCGGCCGCTGCGGCGCAGCCGTTCCACCGGAGATCCTGAACGCGCGCACGCAGTTCTTCGGCCAGCTCCAGGCCCCGGGCAAGGCGAAGTTGATCCTGATCCGGGGCGAGGGCGTCGAGGGTCTGAGCTACCAGCTCAACGCGGAGCAGCACATCGTGGGCAGGGCCGGGCAGCTCGTGTTCCCCGACGATCCGTTCGTGTCGCCGAGGCACGCGAACTTCTTCTATCGCAACGGCACGCTCTGCGTTCGGGACGAGGGCTCGCTGAACGGCGTCTACATCCGCGTCCGTGGCAGCGTCGACATCGTGCCCGGTGATCAGTTCCTCGCGGGCGAGCAGGTCTTCCGGCTCGATGCGCCGCCGAAGCCGAACGACTCGCCGGCACCGGACGGCACGTACTTCTACTCGTCGCCGAAGCACCACAGCCCGTTCCGCATCACGCAGCTCCTCCAGGGCGGCGGCGTCGGCATGACGGTGTGCGCGCGCACCTCGTCGCTGCAGATCGGTCGCGAGGGCGGCGACTTGAACTTCCCGAGCGACCTCTACATGAGCGGCTCGCACTGCAAGATCGAGGAGACGCCCGGCGGCTTCAAGCTCACGGATCTCAACTCGAGGAACGGCACGTACGTCCGCCTGAAGACCGAGCGCGAGCTGACGCACGGCGACTACTTGTTCATCGGACGCAAGCTGCTCAGGGTCGAGATCACGGCGGCCTGATCCGAGGGCTACCGCGTCCCCGATCTCGAGGCGCGCCCGTCGATCCGAGCGCCCGAGGTCGCCCCGTCGACCGGACGCGTCCCGAGCCCGAGCGCGCGCTTCGCGAGCGCCGCGAATGCGACGAAGACGTCCTGCGGCAGGGCGTCGAGCACCTCCTCGAGGTCGATGGGGCCGTCGGCGATCGGCACGAGCTCGAACACGGTGGAGAAGCGCTCGTACTTGCGCTGGAGCGCCGTGAGCTTCTCCCGTAGCGCGTCCGCTTCCTCGCCGGTGGCGTCGCCGAGCATGTCGAGCGCGCGCGTGCAGAGGTTCACCTTGTCGATGACCACGCGGCGCAGCCGCGAGAGGTACGCCCCGACGACGACGTCCGGGTACTTGCCGCGCAGCGCGAAGGCGTCGTGCCTCGACCCGGAGACGCGGCGACGCTCGACGATCCCAGCCGCCTCGAGCCCGCGCAGGTTCGCGAAGATGTTGCTCTTCGAGCGCCCGAGCTCCTCGCTCAGCGCGTCCATCGAGAGCGGTCGGTCGGCGAGGTAGAGGGCCGCGACGATCTGCCCTCCGAGGCGGGTGATCCCGGGGAAGCTCGCCGCCACCTCGCGTCCGACACCGTCGAGCACCGTCGCTCGTGCCTGCGCTATGCGGTCGTTCGCGGGATCGTTTTTCGCGGCCTTCGCCATCCGTCGGACCCACAATGAGATAGCACGATCGTCAACCCACCCGTTAGGCCGTGTGTAGCGTGCACGGTCGGACGAGTCGTCGTCACCCCCGAGAGGCAACGTGAGCACGACCGGAATCACGACTGCGCAGGCGCATGGCAGGGCGAACCGCCTCGTGGCCGAGGCATCACCCTACCTTTTGCAACATGCATACAACCCGGTGGACTGGTGGCCTTGGTGCGAAGAGGCGCTGACCGAGGCCAAGAGGAGGGACGTGCCGATCCTCCTCTCGATCGGCTACTCCGCGTGTCACTGGTGCCACGTCATGGAGCGCGAGTGCTTCGAAGACGAAGAGATCGCGCGCCTCATGAACGAGCTCTTCGTGAACATCAAGGTCGATCGCGAGGAGCGTCCGGACCTCGACCAGATCTACCAGCTCACCGTGCAGCTCATGGGGCGTACGGGAGGCTGGCCGCTCACCGTGTTCCTCACGCCCGACCAGAAGCCCTTCTTCGCGGGCACGTACTTCCCTCCGGAGGACCGCTGGGGCATGCCGGGGTTCCCGAAGATCCTCCGCGCGGTGGCGGACGCGTATCGCGAGCGCCGGAGCGAGGTCGACGCGCAGGCCGAAGACCTCGCGCTCGCCATCGCGGAGATCAGCCGCGGGAAGGCGGATCGGGCCGGACCGAAGGCCGGGCCGGAGCTGCTGGAGCGGATGGCGACGCTCCTCTTGCAGCGCTTCGACGACGCCAATGGTGGATTCGGGCACGCTCCGAAGTTCCCGAACACGATGCCGCTCGAGGTCCTTCTCCGCCGCGGCGTGCTCGAGAAAGACGGCCGAGCGGCCGAAGCGGCGCGTCTGCAGCTCGAGGCGATGCGTCGTGGCGGCATCTGGGATCACCTCGGCGGCGGCTTCCACCGCTACTCGACCGACGCGCGATGGATCGTCCCCCACTTCGAGAAGATGCTCTACGATAGCGCGCTCCTGCTCCGGTCGTACGTCGACGGCTGGCGCGCGTTCGGCGATCCGCTCTTCGCGGAGACGGCGCGCGACATCGTCCGGTACGTCGACCGCGAGATGACCGATCCCGACGGCGGGTATTACGCCTCGCAGGACGCCGACAGCGAGGGCGAGGAGGGGAAGTTCTTCATCTGGGACGAGGAGGACGTGAAGGCCGCCCTCGGCGACGACACGATCGCCGTCCGGGTGGCCGTCGAGTACTTCGGGATCACGCCCGCGGGGAACTTCGAGGACCACGGCCGGCCCACCTTCAAGACCGTGCTCCACGAGTCACGCCCGATCGGCGCGGTCGCGGCGAAGCTCGACATCTCCGAGGCCGATGCGCGCGCGGCGCTCGCGCGAGCGAAGACGAAGATGTTCGAGGCGCGCGAGCGGCGCGCGCGGCCGTTCCGCGACGAGAAGATCCTGACGAGCTGGAACGCGCTGATGATCGGCGCCATGGCCGAGGCCGGCGCAGCGCTCGGAGAGAACGCGATGATCGCTTCGGCGGAGCGGGCCCTCGCGTTCGTCGAGGCGAAGCTCACCACGCGGGACGGTGACCGAGTCCGCGCCGCGCGGCTCGTCAAGAAGGCCGGAGCCGACGGCGAGCAGCGCTGGATCCTGAAGGGCCCCGGGTTCCTCGACGATCACGCCTACCTCGCGAACGCGGCGCTCGACGTCTACGAGGCGACCGGCGACCCGGCGAAGGTGCGTCTCGCGCGCGGGCTCGCCGAAGCGATGCTCGAGGCCTTCTGGACGAAGGACGAAGGCTTCTTCTTCACGCCGGTCGACGGCGAGTCACTCATCGCCCGCTCGAAGGATCCCTACGACAACGCGACGCCGAGCGGCGTCTCGATGGCCGTGCGCGCCCTCCTCCGGCTGGGCGCGCTCGTGGACGCGAAGTACGCGTCGATCGCCGAGGCGGAGCTCGAACGCCTGGCCGCGGTCGCGGTCGAGAACCCGTTCGGCCATGGCCAGGCGATCTGCGAGCTCGATCGCGTGATCCGAGGATCGATCGACGTCGTGCTCGTCGGTCCACGTCACGACGTGCGGACGGAGGCGCTCGCGCGCGCCGTCTTCGCGAAGTGGCTCCCGAACCGAACCGTCGCGTGGGTCGACCCGTCGGATCCATCGTCGCTCGAGGCGAGCGCCGCCCTCGCCGAGGGCAAGCCGGCGAAGGACGAACCGGTCGCGTACGTGTGCCGCAACCGAACGTGCTCGCTGCCGGTCACGACACCGGACGCGCTGGCGCGCCTGCTCGCGTAGCCTGGCGGCCTCGCATGGGGGATTTCACAGGAAGGGCGGAAGGAGAGGATGAATTGAGGCCTCGTCACGCGAACGGAGGTCGCGCCGTCGCGCGCTCCACGTCTTCCGCCTGGTCGCGAGCGAAGAAGCGACTGCCTGGTCGCGAACGAAGAAGCCAGGCGCCTCAGTGCTTGCGCACAAGCCCTGGGTGTCTGCATCGGAGGGCTGGAGAGCGCATCGGTCATCTACGAGCGGAAGGTCGAAGAGAGGAGGAGCGATGGCTCGAGCCTTCGTTCCCGGCAACGGACGCAGGGGGCGCAGCCACGTGGGTGGAAACGACGCGATCCAATCCCGCCCTTCCGTTCTCACCCTCGAGATCGCGAGCAACTCTTTTCTCCGGCGGGCCGACGAGCCGGGATGACGGCACGGGAAGCGAGAAAAGGGCGGGAGATTCGACGACGGAACAGAAGAGATCATCGGTGCGCTCATCGAGGTGCACCGCCGTCTCGGTCCGGGTTTGCTGGAGTCGGCATACGAAGCGTGCGTGTGCGCGGAGCTAGCCGAACGGGGCATTCCGTTCGAACGGCAACGGCCGATTCCGATCACGTCGACTGCGCCTATCGTCTGGATCTCGTCGTCGACGGCAGGCTGCTGTTGGAGCTCGAGGCGGTCGAACGACTTCTCCCGATCCACGAAGCGCAGGTGGTGACCTATCTCCGGCTCGCCAACCTCCCCGTGGGGTTGCTGGTCAACTTCAACTCCCGAGTCTTGCGAACGGCGTTGCGGCGCCTCACGCTTCGACCCCCGAATCCTTCCGCTCTTCCGCCCTTCCTGTGAAATCCAATGCGAAGGGCCGACCAGGTCATGCGCCGTAGCGCTCGCTGAGCCACTCCGCGAACGTCTTCTTACCGACCGCGCGGTCCGGGGCGCAGAGGGCTCCCTCGCGGATCTTCTTGCCGAAGCGTCCCATCATGGGCGTCGGCATGATGAGGCGCGCTCGCTTCGTCGCCGCGAGCCACTGCCGCGCGAGGTCGCGCACGGGGAGGATCTCCGGGCCGCCGACGTCCGGCACCCGCTTGCTCGGGCCCGCCTCTGCCGCGTCCACCACCGCTGCGGCGACCTCGTCGACGTCGATCGGCTGCAGCCTCGCGCCCGGCGGGGCGAGCAGCATCCCGTAGCGGGAGGACCGTGCGAACATCGCGTCGACGAGGTCGTGGAACTGCGTCGCACGGAGGAGCGACCAGCCGATCTTCGCCGACTCGACGACGCGCTCCTCTTGGAGCTTCACGGCGTAGTACGCCATCGGCACCTGATCGACGCCGACGATCGAGATCGCGACGTAGTGCCGGACGCCTGCTTGCTCGGCGCTGTCGAGGAGGCGCCGCGTGCCGTCGACGAGGAGCTTGCGCGCGCCGCGCCGCGCGTTCACCGCGTTGACGACCACGTCCGCGCCCGCGAGCGCGTCCGCGACGCCCTCGCCGGTGAGGACGTCGGCGGAGCGATGGACGACGCGGAGGAACGTCCGTCTCGGGGCTCCGCGCGTGACGGCGACGATCTCGTGCCCCCGCGCGACCGCGCGTTCGACGACGGCGCGCCCGAGCGTGCCGTTCGCGCCCATGACGGCCATCCGCATGCCAGGTGTATGTTACAACGGTTGTCGCGCCGACGCCCAAGACGTGGCAGACCGGCGCCGGCCGTCAGCGCCGCGCGCCGCGCTGGCGCGGGAACGACGAGGGGCGCCGGAACTCGCGCCCGGGAGCAGGCAGCGGCATCGCTTCCCGGCGAAGGGCGTCGATCGCGTGCGTGCTCTGGCCGTGCGAGCGGAGCACGATCTCGGCGACGTCGAGCGCCGGCAAGAAGAGCTCGGTGCGCGCGAAGCGACCGATTCTTCCCTGCAGGATGCGCGGCACCATCATCATGATGCGGCGGACGCCGTCGGCGATGCGCCTCGGCATCGCGATGCGCTCGATGATGGGCTCGAGGAAATCGCTCACGGCGGCCATCGGGTCCCGCACGCCGTGCATCGCCTCCTCGAGCGGCTCGTAGAGGAGCGACGTCACGAGCACGATGTCGTCGAGGACGCCTTCGTCGATCGTCTTCCGGTCGACCGCGTCCATCTTCCGGAAGAAGCGCAGGCTGCCCTCGTCGGTGGCCTCGTCGTCGTCGAGGAACGCCGAGAGCTCCGGGAGGAGGACGGCCATCGCGCCGACCTCCCACATGAGCCACATCGAGCGGTGCGCGCTGCCGGCGCGCATCAAGCGGAGGATCTCCTCGAAGAGCCTCGGCCGCGCCGCACGCGCGAGCTCGAGCCGGTTCGCCACCATCGCGTCGTAGACGTGCGGATCGATCCCGAGGTCGAGACGCGCGGAGAACTTGATGGCGCGGATGATGCGGACCGGGTCTTCGCGGAAGCGGACGGTCGGATCGCCGATGGTCCGGATGGTGCGCTGCTGGATGTCCGGCATGCCACCGCACCAGTCGAGGACCTGGCGACGATCGAGATCGTAGAAGAGCGCGTTGACGGTGAAGTCGCGGCGGAGGGCGTCCTCGTGCGCTTCGCCGAAGACGTTGTCGCTGCGAATCAAGAGGTCGTCGTCGAGATCGTTCTCGCCCGGGCTGCGGCGGAACGTGGCGACCTCGACGACCTTGCCGCCGCCGAAGAGGACGTGCGCGAGCCGGAAGCGACGTCCGATGATCCGGCAGTTTCGGAAGAGCGCGCGCACGTCGTCGGGGCGAGCGCTCGTCGCGACGTCGAAATCTTTGGGACGGCCGCCGAGCAGGAGGTCACGTACGCATCCGCCGACGAGGTACGCTTGATACCCGGCGCGCTCGAGTCGCCGCACGACCTTCGCGGCATCGGGATCGATGAGAGCCTCGTCGAGGGCGAAGTCGTGGCGAATGAGGCCGGTGCCCGCATGCCGGTCGAGGACGGAAGCGGCAGAGTCGCCGGCCCGCGCCAGCTCCTCCGGGTCGGGCTCGACCCTGAACGAGGGGAGCTCCGGCGGAGGTGGGAGATCGGGCTTCGACGGTCGGCGCATAACCGGTCGGAATCGTTGTTCAATGGGCGGGTCGCGGAGGAAGGTGACCGCCCAAAAAGTCCAAAGAAAACAGCGATTATCGAGATCCTGGACTCTACCAGCACGCCCGATCGCAAGCAACGAGGCTATGCTGAAGCCCAGCGATGGCCCTCGAGCCTGCCAAGCTCTCGGACTTCACGCTGGCGGGCGCGCTCGGGAGCGGGGCCACCTCGCGCGTCTACGAGGCCACCCATACCGCGAGCGGTCGTCCGGTCGCGATCAAGCTCATGGAGGTGGGCGCGGGCGACGTCGTGCCGAGCCCGCACGAGATGCGCGAGCGCTTCGCGCGTGAAGCGCTGCTCCTGGCAGGCGTCGAGAGCCGGTACGTCAGCAGGATCCTGGGCTACGGCTTCGAGAGAGGGCAGCCGTTCCTCGTGCTCGAGCGGCTCCAAGGCGAGACGCTCGATGCCAAGCTCCGTCGCGACGGTCCCGTTCCTCTGCCGATGGCCGTCCGCTGGATCGAGCAGCTCATCGCGGGCGTTCGCGATTGCCACGACGCGAAGATCATCCACCGCGACATCAAGCCCTCGAACATCTTCATCCATCGCGACCCGCTCGAAGGCGAGGTCGTGAAGCTGATCGACTTCGGAGTGGCGCGGCTCCGCGAGATCACCGGCGATACCGGCCTGACCTCGACGAGTCACCTCATCGGGAGCATGGGCTACATGGCGCCCGAGCAGTTCAAGAGCGCCAAGACCGTGGGATTCGCCGCGGACCTCTATGCCGTCGGCGTCGTCGTCTTCCGGACGCTCACGGGGCGACTTCCGTTCGTCAGCCGCTCGATCGACGCCATCGTGCGGATGAAGAGCGAAGCGGAGCCGCCGGCCGTCTCCGACCAGAGCCCGATCAAGAACCGGATGCTCGACTGGTTCGTGCGGAAGGCGATGGCGCGCGATCCCGAGGCGCGCTTTCGGAGCGCGCGAGAGATGCTCGAGCAGTGGTGGGCGGTGACGCAGAACCTCGAGAACGAGGTGACCACCGAAGTGATGCGGAGCGTCCGCCACCTCATCGGCGATGCGAGCGTCGCTTCGTCGCGCCCCCATCCGGCCGCGCCGCCGAGCTCGCGGCGAATCACGGAGCCCTTGCCTCCTCCGGGGGTCGCCGAGAGGGACGCGCACCTCCGGGCGGAGCACGAGCTCGCCCTCCTCCGAGCGACCGCGGCTTCCGCCAGTCCCACGACGCCGATGGCGCCGCCGATCGTGTACGTGCCGGCCGAGGCCGAGGCTCCGCTCACGGAGGCCGAGGCGCCGCCGACGATCCGGCAGATTTCCGTGGCCGAACGTGATGCTCCTCCGCGGACGGTGCCGTCGGACCGGCTCATGGAGGAGACGAAGGTCTCCTCCCAGCCCGCGAAAATCGCCGCCGAGGATCCGTTCGACATACCGACCCGCAGCGACCCGAACCTGCGCAAGTTGGTCGAGCGGGAGCTCGAGCTGCAGAAGCGCAAGCGGCGTGGCTGAGCTCCTCCGAGCTCGCACCCGCCGTCGCGCTCGCGCGGGCTCGCCCTCGGCGGCATCGGCTCGCCTTCGGCGAGGCCCCGGAAAAGGCGTGGGAAACGGGCCTGGGAACCGGGTAACCAAGTTCCGTGCCGCCTCCCGTTGACGCCGCTACCCGTGTGATTAGCTTGGCCGCGATTCGAGACACTGACCCGGGCCCATTCTTCGCAGTATGGGCCTTCGGGCTTGGGGAGGTCCTCGACCATCATGGCCGTCGGCGACGGGGATGGCTGGGGTCTCTCCGAAACTGGGGCTTTGCCCCATCGACCCCGGATGGCGGTCGGGCGATCCCCGACGCAGCTCCAACTGGGGCTTGTCCCCAACCACCCCGTTAAGACGTCGGATTTTTCGCCGCGCTCGGCGCTGGACCTCGACTAGAGTCCCGCGCCTCCAGCCGGATTCCTTGGAGGCGAAACGACCATGGGCAAGATCATTGGAATCGACCTCGGGACGACGAACAGCGTCGTAACCGTCATGGAGGGCCGCGAGCCCAAGGTGATCGTCAACGAAGAGGGGTCGCGCATCACCCCGAGCGTGGTCGCCTGGGACGAGAAGGGAGAGATCCTCGTCGGCCAGATCGCCAAGCGTCAGGCGGTCACGAATCCCGAGAACACGATCTTCAGTGCCAAGCGCTTCATCGGTCGGCGCTACGAGGAGGTCACTGAGGAAACCCGCCGCGTGCCGTACAAGATCATTCGCGGCGACAACGGCGACGCCGCGTTCGAGGTCCGCGGCAAGAAGATCACGCCTCCCGAGGTCAGCGCGAAGGTCCTCCAGAAGCTGAAGAAGGCGGCGGAGGACTACCTCGGTGAGAAGGTCACCGAGGCCGTCATCACCGTCCCGGCCTACTTCAACGACTCGCAGCGTCAGGCCACGAAGGACGCGGGGCGCATCGCCGGCCTGGACGTGAAGCGCATCGTCAACGAGCCCACGGCGGCGGCGCTCGCGTACGGTCTCGACAAGAAGAAGGACGAGATCATCGCCGTCTACGACTTCGGCGGCGGTACGTTCGACATCTCGATCCTCGAGGTCGGCGACAACGTCGTGCAGGTCATCTCGACGAACGGTGACACGCACCTCGGTGGCGACGACATCGACAACCTCGTCATCGACTGGCTCATCGCCGAGTTCAAGAAGCAGCAGGGCATCGATCTCAGCAAGGACAAGATGGCCCTGCAGCGCCTCAAGGAGGCCGCGGAGAAGGCGAAGATCGAGCTGTCGAGCGTGCAGGAGACGAGCATCAACCTGCCGTTCATCACGGTCGGTCCGGCCGGCCCGGTCCACCTCGACATGCGCCTGTCGCGCGCGAAGCTCGAGCAGATGATGGCGCCGCTCATCGAGCGCACGATGGAGCCCGTCAAGCGCGCGCTCGAGGACGCGAAGAAGACGCCGAAGGACATCGCCGAGGTCGTCCTCGTCGGCGGCTCGACGCGCATCCCGCTCGTCAAGGAGACGGTCAAGAAGTTCTTCGGCAAGGAGCCTCACCAGGGCGTCAACCCCGACGAGGTCGTCGCGATCGGTGCGGGCGTCCAGGCCGGCGTGCTCGCGGGCGACGTCAAGGACATGGTCCTCCTCGACGTCACTCCGCTCTCGCTCGGCGTCGAGACGCTCGGCGGCGTGATGACGGTGATGATCCCGCGCAACACGACGATCCCGACGCAGAAGAAGGAGATCTTCTCCACGGCGACGGACAACCAGCCGTCGGTCGAGGTCCACGTCCTCCAGGGCGAGCGCACCGAGGCGCGCTACAACCGTACGCTCGGCAAGTTCCACCTCGAGGGCATCCTCCCCGCGCCGCGTGGCGTGCCGAAGATCGAGGTCACCTTCGACATCGACGCCAACGGCATCCTCTCCGTCCACGCCAAGGACGTGGCGACGGGCAAGGATCAGAAGATCACCATCACGGCCAACTCGGGTCTGAGCGAGGCAGACATCCAGCGCATGGTGAAGGAGGCCGCGGAGCACGAGGCCGAGGACAAGGCCCGCCGCGAGCAGATCGAGCGCAGGAACAAGCTCGACAACATGTGCTACTCGCTCGAAAAGACGCTCAACGAGAACAAGGACAAGATCCCGGCCTCGGACGTCTCGACGCTCGAGAACCTCATCAAGGAGGGGCGCGCGGCCGTCGAGAAGCAGGACGACGCCCAGGTGCGGGACGTCCTCGACAAGCTGGAGAAGGAGGCTCACCGCATGGCGAGCGTCCTCTACCAGCAGGCGGCTCCGGGCGGCGCCCCGGGCGCAGCGCCGGGCGCCTCCAGCACCGACGGCGCGGCCTCGGGTGGTGGCGACAAGAAGAAGGACGTGATCGACGCGGAGTTCGAGGAGACGAGCTCGTAAGAGAGGCTCCAGGCTCCGGGCTCCAGGCTCCAGGGAAGGCGAGCCGCGAGCCAGCAGCAGAAGGCGGCAAGGCCCTCGCGGGCGGCCGCCTTCTCGCTTTTTTGTTCCTTCGTCCTCGCGAATGTCGTCGTCCGCTCAGCGCGTGAGAGGCGGACGGCGCGATCCCCCTGGAGCCCGGAGCCTGGAGCCTGGAGCCTCTCGTCTCTCGTCACACCACCGCGATCGCCCGCACCATCTCCGTCCCGCGGTACACGCCGTCTCCGTTGCGCTCGACCACCTCGATGACCGCTCGCGGCGCCTCGATCGTTCGGAGGAGCGGGAGGACCGGCGGAGCGCTCTCGAGAGGTCCGAGGGCGCGCACGCGGATGCCCTCGATCTCGCCTCGCTGCGCTCTTCGGAGCCACCGGCGGCGTTCGACGCTGCCGACGATGCCCACGGCGAACATGACGGCGCCCGCGTTCATCACGAGCATCGGGACGGTCTCGGCGATCCAGCGGAACGGGAAGTCGATCGCCGCCGCCGGGACGCCGACGGCGAAGAGGCCTGCCAGCATCGTCCAGACGCCGGTGAGCGCCGTGAAGGTGTCGCCGTCGTCGTGACTCGTGAGGCGCGATCCGGCGATGACGAGCGCGGGTATGCTGAGGACGAAGCCGACGGGCGCCGCGAGGGCGCTTCCGGCGACGGCGGTCGTCGCGAACGACGGATCGTCCGCGAGCGCGATCTCCTCGAGCACACCGACCGCCAGCGCGGCTCCCGCGAACGTGACGCTCGCGCCTGCCGCGCCGAAGAGCGGGATGAGCGGGAGGAGCTGCGTCTGGCTCATCAGCGCTCCGACCGCGAGCATCGTGCTCGCCGCGATCACGGATGGCAGGACGAGCACCTCGAACGGCAAGTAGACGGTGCTGCGCGACAGCCCATCGTGCAAGAGAGCGAGCCAGGGCGTCAGCCATGCGCCGAGCCCCAGCATCCAAGCGAGGATCCCGATGGACCTGTTGGGGCTGGCGCCCCAAGCACCCTGCGGCACCGCCGCTCCGGCGGCCCTGTCCCAGGTGTTCGACGACGACATGCCGGCGTCGAGCGAAGCACCCGTCGTGCCCGCTGCGGCGGCGCTACCTCGAGCGCGGGAGCGTGCTCTCGCGCGAGCCGGCGTGCAGCGACGTTCCTGCGCGTACGGTGAGCACGTCCGCGTGGCGATCGGTCACACGTCAGACGGAGGAGCGTCCGCGGTGGCTTCGCTTGCGGGAGCGACGCCGCTCGTCGAGGAGGATGATCCTCGGGCCGGCGCTCTTCGGCGAGCGCGCGGCGAAGACCTCGATGCGGTCGCGGCCGTTCTGCTTGGCGACGTAGAGCGCGCGATCGGCGGCGTCGAAGAGGAGATGCGGTCGAGGCTCTCGGATCGAGTCGAGGTCGGCGATCCCGATCGAGACGGTGACGGCCTCGCCGAGAGACGCGGGCGCGTGAGCGCCGCGCCGTCTCGCGATCTCCGCGCGGATGCGCTCTGCCACGACGAGCGCCTCGGACGCACGCGTGCGCGGCAGCAGGATCGCGAACTCGTCGCCGCCGAAGCGCGCCGCGACGTCGCGAGAGCGGCATGTCTCGTTGAGCACGGCACCGACCAGCTCGAGCGCGGCGTCCCCCGCTGCGTGTCCGGCCGTGTCGTTCAGCTTCTTCAGGTTGTCGACGTCGACCATGAGGAGCGACAGCGGCATCCGCGCGGTCGCGGCGCGCGTCACCTCGCGCGCGAGGCACTCCTCCCAATGCCGGCGGTTTCCGACGCGGGTCACGGGATCGCGACGGGCCTCGTCCGTGAGCGCGTCGAAGCGCGAGCCGAGGACCCAGCCGATGGCCAAGAACCCCATCGCGACCAGCGTGGCCGCGGCGACGAGCATGGGCTCCAGCGGCGCCGACAACCAACCTGCGGACGTCTCGGCGACCGCGGGCGCACCGAGGCTCGCCGCGAGCGCGAGCCCGAGGCCCCCGATCGCGAACCGGAACCGCGCGCCGGCTCCGCTGTCGACGCGCGGCGGCCGGCTCGACGGAGCGTGCACCGCAGCGGGATCCATTCCGCGCGGACCATGAAAGCCGCGTGCCATGCACGTGCTTCGACGCCTGCGGTCCGGTCTTCGCTCGTCGGTTGGCGATCACCCATCGACGTCGCGTCCCGTCGACCGGCGCGTCGAACCCGACGCGCCGTTTCGCGAGTCGAGTTGCCACGCACGAGATGCTCACCCGTGGTCTGCTGCCACGCCGACGTCTCGGTCGCGTGACGACGGATGCGTTGGAGGCGCCGATGGAAACGCGAACCTCCGACACCCGGAGCGCGCCGATTTCGAACGCGTCCGAACGGCACGCGCGACCGCGGGACTCGGGCACGTTGGAGGGATCGAGATGTGCTTCCCTCCGTCCTGGGTGCGGCAATACCGCCGTCGCGCCGGTCGCAAGGTCGTCCGTCGCGCGATGAGCGGCGTCGTCGCGCCTCTTCCCCCGTCGGACCGAAACACGAGTCGAAGAAGCACGACCGATGACGAGCGCGGCCGCGATGATGATCGAGCGACTCGCCAAGGCCCGTCCGTCCCGTGAGCCGGCGACCCGTCACACGGTTCCCCTCGACATCCTCGTCGTCGACGACGACCAGGCGACACGCCTGAGCCTCGCGTACGCGCTCACCGATGCCGGTCACAACGTCACGGAGGCGCGCGACGGCGAAGAGGCGATGGAGCTCGTGTCCGAGCGGACATTCGACGTCGCGCTCCTCGACGTCCGCCTCCCCAAGGTCGACGGTCTCACGATCTTCCGGCGCCTGCGCCTCCGCGCGCCGACCACGGCGGTGATCCTGATGACGGCGTTCGCGACGATCCCCGACGCCGTCGCGTCGCTGCGCGAGGGCGCGTACGACTACGTGACGAAGCCGTTCGATCCCGAGGAGCTCACGCTTCGGGTCATCGGCCACATCGCGGAGCACGTCGCGCTCAAACGCGAGCTGGAGGAGGCGCGCCGGCTCGTCGCCAGTCGCGACGTCGGCTCACCCATCGTCGGCCACACGCCGGCGATGGTTCGCCTGGTGGAGCGCGTGAACACGGTCGCGCAGAGCGATGCGCCCGTCCTCATCACGGGCGAGAGCGGGACGGGCAAGGAGCTCGTCGCCCACACGCTCCACGCACGCGGTCCGCGGAAGCTGGCCCCCTTCGTCGCGCTCGACTGCGCGGCGTTCCCCGAGCCTCTCATCGACGTCGAGCTCTTCGGCGAGGAGCGCGAATCGGGCGCGCCCGGAGCGCGGCGGCGCCGTGATGGACGCTTCGTGGCCGCCAACGGCGGCACCCTGCTCTTGGACGAGGTCTCTGCCTTGCCCCTCTCGACGCAGGCGAAGCTCCTCAGGACGATCGAGGAGGGCGTCGTCGTGCCCGTCGGCGGTACGGAACCGATTCCCGTCAACGTCCGCGTCGTCTCGACGACGGCGCACGACCTCAAGGCCCTCGTCGCGCAGGGCAAGTTCCGCAACGACCTCTACCTCCGCCTTGCCGTCCTCGATCTGCACATCCCGCCGCTCCGCGAGCGTCGCGCGGACATGCCGCTCTTGGTTGCACACTTCCTCCGGCGCTACTGCCCCGGTCGCGTCCCGCCAGGGGTGTCGCCGCGCGCTTGGGACGCGCTCATGGAGTATCCGTTCCCGGGCAACGTCCGCGAGCTCGCGCACGCCATCGAGCGGGCCGTCGTGCTCGCGCGCGGGGGCGAGATCGACCTCGAGCACCTGCCCGAGGACATCGTCGGCGCGAGCCCCGAGAGCAACGCCGACACCCGCATCCAGCCGCTGTCGGTCGCGTTGAAGGACTTCGAGCGGCGCCACGTCACGCGCGCGCTCCACATCGCGAACGGCGACTGCGAGACCGCCGCCAACCTCCTCGGCATCTCCGTGAAGACCCTGCAGCAGAAGATGGATCGTCACGGCATCCGCCCGCCCGCCTCGCAGCCGTCGCAGGCGTCGCGCCCGTCGGAGCCGCCGGAGGCAACCGCCGAGGAGGCGCCGGACGAGACGACCATCCGAGCGCGGCCCGCCGAGCCGAGCCCTGCCGGCCAGGCGCGCGGCGGATCGGAGGGGTGAGCCGGCACGCGAGCGCGCGCCCGCCAGGACGCGTAGACTGCGCTCCGATGGCGAGCAAAGGTCGACCGTATCGGACCTTCGTCGTCGACGGCTTCGAGGTGCTCGTCGGCCGGGGCGACGCGGAGAACGATCACCTGACGTTCGACGTCGCCGAGCCGAACGACCTCTGGCTCCACGTCGGCGGAGGAACGCCCGGCAGCCACGTGGTCGTGCGCAATCCGGACGACGTCGACATCCCGCGTCCGGTGATCGAGCGCGCCGCGTCCATCGCCGCCTGGTACTCGAAGGCACGCGCGGCGCGCTCCGTCGACGTCCATTACTGCAAGGCGCGCGACGTCTCGAAGCCGCGTGGCGCGCCCGCGGGCCTGGTCCAGCTCGCGCGGTACAAGAGCATCCGCGTGACGCCGGCGCCGTTCGAGCGCGAGTGACGTGAGCGAAGCTCGGGTGTGACGCGGTCGGCGGCTCACACGAGCGACGCGTCCTCCATCGCGTCTTCCTCGGCCTGCTCCGGGCGTACGTCCTTCGGCAGCACGAGCGTGAACGTGGTCGCGCCCGGCGTCGGGTCGACCTCGACGTTACCGCCATGCGCCTCGGTGAATCCGCGCACGATGGCGAGCCCGAGCCCCGCGCCGGTGCGATCGGACCGCTTCACGTGCCACGTCCGATCGTAGAGGTGCTCGAGCGTATCTTTGGACAGCCCAGGCCCGCGATCGGTGACGCTCAGTCGCACCGCGCCGTCTTCGTCGCGGACACCGAGCACGATCTTGGAGCCCTCGGGCGCGAAGCGCGTGGCGTTGTCGAGCAGGTGGGCGAGGGCGCGGAGGATCCGATCGCGGTCGCAACGCAGGACGACGGGCGCGTCGGGCACGGACGTGACGACCTCGACCGAGCGCGCGGCCGCGGCCGGTCGCGCGGACTCGGCCGCGATCTCGACCAGCTCGCGTGCGTCGTTGATCCCCGTCCGCAGCACGACCGAGCCGGCCTCGACCTCGGACAGGTCCGCGAAGTCCCGCACGAGCCGCTCCATCTGCTTGGCGGACCGGAGCATGGCCTCGAGCACGCGCCGTGACCGGTTCGACGACTCGTCCTTGGGCAAGGTCGAAAGGACGAAGTTTGCCCCCATGGTCACGGCCGCGAGCGGCGCCCGCAGATCGTGACAAATCGCGGAGAGGAGCGGGTCGCGCCCCTTCTTCGGGTCGCGCTTCGGGGCGAGCTCCTCGCTCGAGCCGCCCGAGGTCGAAGCGGGAGCGGCAGCCTGCGAGCCAGGCGAGCCCTCGGCCGGAGGGCCGGGCTTGCTCTGCGGTCCGCCTTCGTCAACCGGCGTCGGACGCATCGCCGTCAACGTACGGCGCGGTCCCCGGGTATCAATGGGGCCCCCGGACGCGCATCCAACCGAGCCGCTGTCGTGCTCTCGTGCCCGGCATCTCGGGGCCCGTATGGCATCTTCGAGGCCCGGACTTCGGCCCGGACGCGCATTGGTCGAGCCACTCTTGTGAACCGAGACGTTCGGGATTATGACGGAAGACCCCGCGCGCCAGCTCAGCCAGCGGTGCGGGGCCACACCTGGCTTCCACTTCGTCCTTCAGATAACGCCTAGCTTCATCTCGTTCGCGTCCGTAGCTCAGTTGGATAGAGCGACGGCCTCCGGAGCCGTAG